>JACCDY010946777.1_pt1 | contig 24332 bp, 21 predicted proteins | sample 7446391 | NCBI WGS metagenome assembly JACCDY01 (sample SAMN15323451, study PRJNA562643) | freshwater metagenome | isolation source: river surface water | place: USA:Blue River Watershed | collected 2017-08-18 | reverse complement strand
TGAACGTGCATGGCCTGTTTCATTGCTGCCGCGAACTCAGCGCCCACATGAAGGCGCGCAACTACGGGCGCATCATCAACATCGCTTCGGTGGCGGGCAAAGATGGCAACCCCAATGCCAGCGCCTACAGCGCCAGCAAGGCGGCCGTCATCGGCCTGACCAAATCGCTGGGCAAAGAGCTGGCCGACACCGGTGTGCGCGTCAACTGTGTCACCCCGGCGGCTGTGAAGACGGCGATTTTTGATCAAATGACGCCCGAGCACATCCAGTTCATGCTCTCCAAGATTCCGATGGCCCGTTTTGGCGAGCCCGAAGAAGTCGCCGCCATGGTGACTTGGCTGAGCACCGAAGAATGTTCCTTCTCCACCGGGGCGGTCTTTGACCTGTCGGGTGGTCGTTCCACTTATTGATTGTTTGAAAACTGAAAGGCAACCATGAAACTCGTTCGCTATGGCCAACCCGGCAAAGAAAAACCCGGTCTGATCGATGCCGAAGGCCGCTTGCGTGACCTGAGCGCGGTGGTCAAGGACATCTCGCCCGACCAACTGAGCGACAAGGCCCTGGCCAAGCTTGCCAAAGTCAAAACCGACAAACTGCCTTTGGTGCGCGGCAAAAAGCGTTTTGGCACGCCCATCTCGTACACCAGCAAATTCATCGCGATTGGTTTGAACTACGCCGACCATGCAGCCGAATCGAACATGCCGATCCCGGCCGAGCCCATCGTCTTCACCAAAGCCATCTCGTGCATCCAGGGCGCCAACGACGACGTCATGCTGCCCAAGGGCTCCAAAAAGACCGACTGGGAAGTGGAGCTGGGCGTCGTGATCGGCACCCGTGCGCGTTATGTGTCGCAAAAAGACGCCCTGAACCATGTGGCCGGTTACTGTGTGGTCAACGACGTGAGCGAGCGCGAATACCAGCTCGAGCGCGGCGCCACCTGGGACAAGGGCAAGGGCTGCGACACCTTTGGCCCCGTGGGCCCCTGGCTGGTCACGCGCGACGAGGTGCCCAACCCGCAAGCCCTGAGCATGTGGCTGGACGTGAACGGCGTGCGCTACCAAACCGGCAGCACCAAGACCATGATCTTTGGCGTGGCCAAGCTGGTGAGCTACGTGAGCCAGTTCATGACGCTGGAGCCCGGCGACATCATCACCACCGGCACACCACCCGGCGTGGGCATGGGCGTCAAGGTCGATGGCAAGCCCGCTCCGGTGTTCTTGAAGCGTGGCGACGTGATGCGCCTGGGCATCCAAGGCTTGGGCGAACAAACCCAAAAAGTCGTGGCTTTCAAGGCCTGAGCGCTTCAAAGCCTTCCGTCAGATCCTGATTTACCCTCGATCTGACGGGTTCTTGATCTTTGCGGGTGGTTTTGGTGCAGAATAGAACGATCGTTCTTTTTTGAGCACCATGACCGACCGCAAACCCCCCTCCAACATCGAGAGCCTGCCGCCTCCCGAAGCCGGCCGGCGCGTGCTCATCAAAGGTCAGCAAACCAAGGCCGTCATCATCGATGCGGCTTTGCGTCTGGCTTCTCAAATTGGCCTGGAAGGCCTGTCCATCGGGGCCGTGGCCGAAGTCACGGGCATGAGCAAGTCTGGTGTCTTCGCCCACTTTGGCTCGCGCGAAGAGTTGCAAATCTCGGTCATCCGCGAGTACCACGACCGCTTCGAGTCCAGTGTTTTCTACACCGCCCTGCAAAGTGGCCGCGGCTTGCCCCGCTTGCAGGCCCTGTTTGACAACTGGATGGTGCAAACCTCGGCCGAAATCGACTCTGGCTGCATTTACATCAGTGGTGCGGTGGAGTTTGACGACCGCAGTGGCCCGGTGCGCGACGCCCTGGCCTCTTCAGTGGCCACCTGGCAAACCGCTTTGCGCCGCGCCGTGGAACTGGCGCAAGACTTGGGCCAGCTGAGCCAGGAAGCCGATGCCCACCAAATCGCATTCGAAATCCATGGCCTGATTTTGGCCTTGCACTACGAAGCCCGTTTCCTGCGCAACCCCAGCGCCACCCAACGCGCGCGCCAGGGCTTTCAGCACATCCTGGCCCGCTATGGTGGCCCGGTCATGCCGCCAACGCCAAGCAAGGTGGTCAAGCCCCCCAAGCTCGTGGCCGTGCCCAAGGCCCGTCGCAAACCTGCCAACGACTGATTTTTCCATCTGCCCCCGCTGCCCACCGATTCAAGGAGTTCACATGCCCGTCTACAACCCCCCTCTGCGTGACATGCAATTTGTGCTGCACGAACTGCTCCATGTGGGCACCGAACTCCAGGCCTTGCCTCCGCACGCCGAGACCGATGCCGACACCATCAATGCCGTGCTCGAAGAGGGTGGCAAATTTGCCGCCGAGGTGGTGTTCCCCATCAACATCTCGGGCGACACGCAAGGCTGCACCCTCAACCGCGACACCCACGAAGTCAAGGCGCCCGAGGGCTTCAAGGAGGCCTATGCGCAGTACGTGGCCGGTGGCTGGCCATCGCTCAGCTGCGACCCCGCCTTTGGTGGCCAAGGTTTGCCCTTTGTGGTCAACCAGTGCTTTTACGAAATGCTCAACTCGTCCAACCAAGCCTGGACCATGTACCCGGGCTTGAGCCATGGCGCCTACGAGTGCCTGCATGCGCACGGCACACCCGAGCAACAAGCCCTGTACCTGCCGAAGCTGACCAGCGGCGAATGGACCGGCACCATGTGCCTGACCGAGCCGCATTGCGGCACCGACCTGGGCCTGCTGCGCACCAAGGCCGAACCACAAGCCGACGGCACTTACCGCCTGACGGGCCAAAAGATTTTCATCAGCGCAGGCGAACACGACCTGGCTGCCAACATCGTGCACCTGGTGCTGGCCCGCTTGCCCGACGCGCCGCCCGGCAGCAAAGGCATCAGCCTCTTCATCGTGCCCAAGTTCAAGGTGGCCGCTGACGGCAGCATGGGCGAGCGCAACGGCATTTACTGCGGCGGCATCGAGCACAAGATGGGCATCCACGGCAATGCCACGTGCCAGATGGTGCTCGACGGTGCTGTGGGCACGCTGGTGGGCCAGCCCAACAAGGGCCTGGCCGCCATGTTCGTGATGATGAACGCCGCCCGCCTGGGCGTGGGCAACCAGTCGCTGGGCCTGACCGAAGTGGCCTACCAAAACGCGCTGGCCTACGCCAAAGACCGTGTGCAAATGCGCTCGCTCACCGGCGTCAAAGCCCCCGGCAAACCGGCCGACCCGATCATCGTGCACCCCGATGTGCGCCGCATGCTCATGACCGCCAAAGCCTACGCCGAAGGCGGCCGTGCGCTGGCTTGCTATGGCGCATTGCTGCTCGACAAAGAACTCAACCACCCCGACGAAGCCGTGCGTGCCGAATCGGCCGAACTGTTGGCACTGCTCACGCCCATCGTCAAAGCCTTCATCACCGACAACGCCTGGCAAGCCACCACCGAATGCCAGCAGGTGTTTGGCGGCCACGGCTACATCAAGGAGTGGGGCATGGAGCAGTACGTGCGCGATGCCCGCATCAACATGATTTATGAGGGCACCAACACCATCCAGAGCCTGGACTTGCTGGGCCGCAAGGTGCTGGGCAACCAAGGCGCATCGCTCAAGAAATTCGGCAAACTGGTCGAGCAATTGGTCAAGGCCGAAATGGCCAATGAAGCCATGGGCGAATTCATCAAGCCACTGGCCGATTTGGGCCAAAAGCTCACGCAACTGACCGGCGAAGTCGGCATGAAAGCCATGAGCAATGCCGACGAAGTGGGCGCGGCCGCGGTGGACTACTTGCGTGTGGTGGGCCACCTGGTGCTGGGTTACTTCTGGGCCCGCTCAGCGCAAGTGGCGCTTGCCAAATTGGCCGAGGCCGAAGAGCAAGCCCAGCGCCCCGACCCCTTCTACCAGGCCAAGCTGCAAACCGCGCGTTTTTACTTCACCCGCCTGATGCCCGAAACCTCCAGCCTGATGCGCCGCATCCGCGCTGGTAGCGAGGTGCTGATGGACACCGACGCCGCATTGGCCTGACCCCCCAACATTGGTACAAGGACACACCCCATGATCAAAACTGCCCTGACTCTGAGCGTTGGCCTGCTGAGCCTGGCCGCCCAAGCCCAAATGAGCCCGGTGGGCCTGTGGCGCAGCATCGACGATGCCACGCAACAGCCCAAGGCCGAAATCCGCATCACCCAAAAAGCCGGTGGCGGCCTGTCGGGCGTGGTCGAGCGCTCATTGGCCACCACCCCCAGCACCGAACCCAATTGCAACCTGTGCACCGACGACCGCAAGGGCCAGCCCAAGATCGGCATGGAAATCATCCGGGGCGGTCAACAAAGTGACGGCAAAGCGGTGTGGGAAGGCGGCAAAATTCTGGATCCCGAGAACGGCAAGAACTACAGCCTGCGTTTGACACCGATTGACGGCGGCAAAAAACTCGAAGTCCGTGGTTTCATCGGTGCGCCCCTGCTGGGTCGCACCCAAACCTGGATTCGGGTGCAGTAAACCCTCTTGCTTTGCAAGACCCCACCACAAGGACCTTCATGTCTGACATCCTGACCCATACCGACGCGGGGGTGATGACCATCACCTTCAACCGCCTGGACAAAAAGAACTCCATCACCTCGGCCATGTACGCCGCCATGGCCGACGCGGTGGCCCAGGCCGGGGCCGACCCCAGCGTTCGCGTTGTGGTGTTTCAAGGGCACGAAAGCATCTTCAGCGCGGGCAACGACATTGGCGACTTTCTGAACCAGCCGTCCTCCACGCAAGAGTCGCCGGTGTTCCGTTTCTTGCGCGGCATCGCCACCTTTGAAAAGCCCTTGCTCGCCGCCGTGGCAGGGCCTGCGGTGGGCATCGGCACCACCATGCTGTTCCATTGCGACCTGGTCTATGCCGGTGACAACGCGGCGTTTTCCATGCCCTTCGTCAATTTGGGGCTGTGCCCCGAGGCGGCGTCCAGCTTGCTGGCGCCGCGCATGTTCGGCTACCACCGCGCCGCCGAAGCCCTGCTCATGGGCGAGCCCTTCTTTGCCGAAGCCGCGCAAGAAGTCGGCCTGGTCAACCGCGTGGTGCCACCTACCGAAGTCAATGGCTACGCCCAGGCCCAGGCCCGCAAGCTGGCGGCCAAGCCCCTGACATCATTGATCGCCACCAAGCGCCTCATGAAGGGCGGTGACCAGCAAGCCGTGCTGCAAAAGATGGACGAAGAAGGCCAAAGCTTTGGCCGCATGCTGCGCGAGCCCGCCGCCAAAGAAGCCTTCGGCGCCTTCATGGAAAAACGCAAACCCGACTTCAGCAAGGTCTGAAGTTGGCAGCCCCAAGGGCAAGACCGAAAGGTCTTGAGCGTTTTCGTTAAAAACGCAAACCCGACTTCAGCAAAGTCTGACCGGCAGGGTAGGAAGCAAGGGGCAGTGGGCTGACTCAGCCCGCTGTGCCCAAGCGCCACAGCGAGGTCACTTCGGCCGCGCGCGCCGCATGCAAGGCATCTGAGGTGTCTTGCACCTTGGCGTGCACCGGCTTGGCGTCCAGACGCCCGAGCACCACCAACCCTGCATCGGCGATCCAGCCCAGCAATGCCTCGCGGCTGCGCAGGCCCAAATGCTCGGCCAGGTCCGACAAAATCAACCAGCCCTCGCCGCCCTCGCACAGGTGTTCGCGCAGACCCGCCAAAAAGCCCTTGAGCATCTGGCTGCCCTCGTCATACACCGCCTGGTCCAGCAAGCCCACGGGGCGCGCCGGCAACCACGGCGGGTTGCACACCACCAAAGCGGCCTGACCTGGCGGGAACAAATGGGTCTGCACCACCTGCACCTGGTTTTGTAGGCCCAGTCGTTGCAAGTTGTCTCGCGCGCAGGCCACGGCCCGCTCCGACAAGTCGCTGCCCACCACCTGCGCCACACCCCGGCGGGCCAGCACCGCCGACAATACGCCCGTGCCCACCCCCACATCAAAAGCGAGCGATTGCGCTTGGAGTGCTTCGGGCAGTGGGGCTTGGGCCACCAAATCCACGTACTCGCCGCGCACCGGAGAAAACACCCCGTAATGCGGGTAAATGCGCAGCGCCTCGCCCATGGCGGGCACTTCCACGCCGTTTTTGCGCCACTCAAAAGCCCCCACCACGCCCTGCAAACTGCGCAGCGAAATCACCGAGCGCTGGCCCTTCGCCGGCCCAAACGCTTGCGCGCACGCCAGCCGCACGTCGGGCGCCCGGCGCAAGCCCAGCCCATAGTCGCCATCGAGCTCGATCAAGATCGCACTCAGCACCCGGTTGCGCTGCGACTGCGCCAGCCGGTGCGCATGAAATGCCGCGCCCGGCAAAGGGACCGCATTGCCACTGCCCTTTGGGGTGCGGGTCTTTTTGGGCTTGTCGATGCGCCGGGCCATGGCTTGCAAAAGTTGGCGGGCGTTTTGAAAATCGCTGCGCCACAGCAGCCCCGTGCCTGCACACGCCAGCCGATAAGCCGAATCGGCCGTCAGCGTGTCATCGGCCAGCACCACCGTCTTGGGCATCACCGCCCCCGCATCCATGCGCCACAAAGCCGACCGAGCCTCGCCGTTCTCTGTCCAATGCAACTCGCTCAGCCCCGTCATGCCATCTCGCCCGAGGGCGCCTGTTTTGAAAATGAGGCCTGCGGCCCGGTGCGGTGTCAGGCGCTGGGTTGTGCTGCACGTTGCAGCACTTCAGTCGCCCATTGGTTCAAGCTCTTGCCTGCGGCTTGTGCAGCGACAATGGCTCGGCCATGGACCTCTGCTGGGACACGAAGCAGCAACTTGCCAGAAGCCGGCTTTTCAGGTTGCAAGCCCTGCTGCTTGCAATCGTCCAGATAGTCGTTGACCGCAAGTTCAAACTCGGCCTTCAATTCGGCCACCGTTTCGCCGTGGAAACTGATCATGTCTCGAATGCCGAGAATTCGGCCAACGAAAATATTGTCACGTTCATCGTATTCGACGCGAGCGGTATAACTTTTATAAGTCATGGTGTTCATGGTTGCACTCCTGCACGTTGCAATAGTTCGCGAGCTTCCTCAACCTGATAACGCTTGGCTTCTTTGCCTGGGTGTGGCCTGTGGCATCGCCACACTTCGCCATTCAATTCAATCCGTATGCGTGAGCCTTCGCGCTCCATGACAGAGCCCCCCAGGGACTTGATCAAGGATTCCAGGTCGGCAAATACGATCGACGCCGAAGTAGGTCTGGCAAATGTTGCCGCCAGCGTTTTTCGGTGCTTGGTATTCATGCGTTAATGATATCAAAAAATGCTATCGTTAAGAATGTAGCACCAAAACCAAGGCATCAGCCCTTGCGATTTTCCCAGCGCCAAGCGTGGGCGATGATGGTGTCCAAATCGGTGAAGTGGGCTTGCCAGCCCAAAACGCGTTGGGCCAGCGCAGGGTCTGCCACCAGCCGGGCCGGATCACCCAAGCGCCGGGGCTGGTCCATCAATACCAAGGGCCGACCCGTCACCCGTTGCACCGTGTCAATCACCTCTTGCACCGAAAACCCCCGCCCGCTGCCCAGGTTGTACTGCTGGCTGCCAGCGCCGCCCATCAGCGACTGCAAGGCCAGCCAGTGCGCAGCGCACAAATCTTGCACATGCACATAGTCGCGCACGCACGTGCCATCGGGCGTGTCGTAATCGCGCCCAAACACCTGCAGGTGCGCCCTGCGCCCTGCGGCCACCTGCAAAGCCAGCGGAATCAAATGCGTTTCGGGCTGGTGCCGCTCGCCCAACTGGCCCTCAGGGTCCGCGCCCGCCGCATTGAAGTAGCGCAAACACACCGAACGCAAACCATAAGCCCGCTCGTAATCGGCCAGCACCTGCTCCACCATCAGCTTGGTTCGACCATAAGGGTTGACCGGGTGCTGCGGGTGTTGTTCGTCCATGGGGGTGTACTGCGGCTCGCCAAAAGTGGCGGCAGTCGACGAAAAAATGAAGCGCTGAACCCCATGCGCTCGCATCGCGTCCAGCAAGGCCAGTGTTTTGACCACATTGTTTTGGTAATACAGGGCAGGGTGCTGCACCGATGCGCCCACCTCGATGAACGACGCGAAATGCATCACCGCATCGAACCCCCGAGACAAGACCCCGTCAAGCAAAGCCCGATCGGCCATGTCACCCTGCACCAAGTCACCCACCAACACCGCGTCGCGGTGACCCGAAGACAAATCGTCCAGCGTGGTCACCTGGCAACCCCGCTGGCCCAGCATCTTCACCATGTGCGAGCCGATGAACCCCGCGCCACCCACCACCAAGATCTTCTGCATCAAAACCCTCATCCAGAAAGACAATCTCTACAGGACCGCGCGCCAATGAAGGCACAATGATGGGTCTTGATTCAGCCCATACAGACCCTCTCCACCATGCCGCTGCACGCTGCCGCCGCCAAAAGCCGTGTTGTGCTGCTGGTTCCTACTTGTAACCCGGGCAGCAGCTGGTCTGACTTTTTGACAGCACTCCAAAACCAACAAACACCGCCCAGCCAGGTGATTGTCCTCGACTCCGAATCCACCGACGGCAGCGCCCAAGCGGCTCAGGCCTTGGGCCATACGGTGCACACAGTCCAACGCAGCCAGTTCAACCACGGCGGCACCCGCCAGGCAGGCCTGGACCACTACGCCCAAAGCGCAGACTTTGCCGTCTTCCTCACCCAAGACGCCATCCTGGCCCACCCCGAGTCCCTGGCACAACTGTTGACCGCTTTTGACGACCCATCGGTTGCCGCAGCCTACGGCCGACAACTGCCCCACGCCAATGCGACACCGATTGCTGCCCACGCACGATTTTTCAACTACCCACCGGTGGGCCACACCCTCACATTGCAGGACAAAGACCACAAAGGCATCAAAACCTGCTTTTTGTCCAACTCGTTCGCTGCCTACCGCCTCTCGGCCTTGCGCCAAGTGGGCGGCTTTGCCTCCGACCTGATCCTGGCCGAAGACATGCACTTGGCTGCCCGGCTCTTGCTGGCGGGGCACGCCATCCGCTACCAGGCCAGTGCACAGGTTTATCATTCTCATAACTACTCGCTGCGTGAAGAAATGGCCCGTTATTTCGACACCGGTGTTTTTCATGCCCGGCAAAATTGGCTCATGGGCACTTTTGGCAGTGCGGGCAACGAGGGGTGGAAGTTCATGACATCAGAAATCAAATACCTTTGGCAACACGCCCCGGGAGACACGCCACAGGCACTGCTGCGCAACTTCATCAAAGTCGCAGGATTCAAATTGGGCCGCTGGAGCCGGGTCATGCCCCGTGCCATCAACAAACAGCTGTCCATGCACAAGGGGTACTGGGCTTGAATCAAGCGGTAGCTCTGGACGACCCCTTGGCCAAGGTCTCTGACCTCAGCCATTTGCAGGTCCGACTCACCAAACTCGCCATCATGGTGGGCGATTTGATGGCCATGGCCTTGGCGTTCGGTTTCTCTGCGCTGATCACCGCCTGGTTTGTGACAGGCTCTGCGACCCACCTTCATGCCTGGTTGTCTGGACAAGACCCTCAACGTTTCATCGCTTGGGCCGCGACAGCCCTCTTGGGCTTGGTGCTTTTGCTGATGAACTACCAGCACTACAGTGACCGGCGACCCATTTGGGACGAGTTGGGCGACTTCATCCGTTTGACAGGTCTTTTGGCCCTTGTCGACATCGCCATCGTGGCCACCGCGCAATGGAACGCTTCGCGCCTGTGGTGGGTTGTTTCCTGGGTCATGGTTTTGGTCGGGCTGCTGCTTGGACGCATGCTCACACGCGCCGTTCTGCGCCAGCTGGGTTTGTGGGAGAGGCCCACCATCATCATTGGCATTGGTCCCAATGCGGCCGATGCCGCGCAAGCCCTGCGCAGCCAAACCGAGATGGGCCTGCGGGTGTATTGCTTTGTGGATGCTGGTGGGGCTGACAACACCATCGATGACAGCACACAGCCACGCCTGTCACTGGCCCGCATGTACAGAATTGCCAAGCAGCCCGGCGTTCAGTGGGTCATTGCGCTGGAGCATGCCCAATCTGAACAGCGCGAATACTGGCTGCGCCAATTGGCCCAATGGAGTGTGCCTGACATCAGTGTGATTCCGGCCATGCGCGGTGTGCCCTTGCACGGCACCGACATGTCGCACTTCTTCTCGCACGAAGTGGCCCTGCTGCGCATGCGCAACAACTTGCGCCGTTGGCCTGCCCGACTGACCAAACGCATCTTTGACACCTGCACCGCACTTTTGCTTTTGATCTTGCTCAGCCCATTCATGCTGCTCATTGCCTGGCTGGTGCGCCGCGATGGTGGGCCAGCCTTGTTTGCGCACCCCCGCATCGGCAAAAAAGGCAGGGTGTTCAAGTGCTACAAATTTCGCACCATGGTGGTCGATGCAGAAAAAAAACTCGAAAAGCTGCTCCAACAAAGACCCGAACTCCGCCAGCAATGGCTGGCCGAACGCAAGCTCCAGTCTGACCCCCGCGTCAACAAAATCGGCGGCTTTCTGCGCCGCACCAGCTTGGACGAACTGCCGCAGTTATTCAACGTCATCCGCGGCGAAATGAGCCTGGTCGGCCCGCGCCCCGTGGTGCGCAGCGAACTGCGCCGATTCGGCTCGGATGTGGGTTATTACCTGCTGGTCAGGCCGGGCATGACGGGCCTGTGGCAAATCAGCGGCCGCTCGGACACCGACTATGACAAACGGGTGTACCTGGATGCCTGGTACGTCAAAAACTGGTCCTTCTGGTACGACCTGATCATCCTGCTCAAAACCATCAAAGTCGTCCTCAAGCGCGAAGGCGCCTACTGAGCGCTTGAGGGGGTGGACAACCAGCTGGGCACCCGACTGACCCGCGCAGGTCTGAAGTCGTGGTGGTCGAGCGAAAGATTGGGCGAGAAAAAAGGATCTTGCAACAAGGAATCGCCCCAACGATCTTGCATGAAACGCGTCTCTGCCATGAAACGCTCACGCCGCGCACCCGTCAGGTCGTCGCCACGGCTGGCCGACTCGTGGTGCACCATCTCTGCAAAAGGTGTGTAGATGCAGGCCAACCCTGCTTGATGAAGCCGCAGGCAAAAATCCACATCATTGAAAGCCACCGCCAATTGCTCATCGAGGCCGCCAACGGCCATGAAATGTGATTTTCGAACCAATAAACACGCGGCCGTCACGGCCAGCAAACGGTGGTGCAAACCGACCCGCCCGAAATGGCCCACCTGACCCTTGGGCAATTGCAAATGGGCGTGTCCTGCCACACCACCCATGCCAATGATGACGCCGCCATGTTGAAGACCTTGATGGTTCGGATACCACAGCCTTGCACCCACAGCCCCCACGCCAGGCAAAGCAGCAAAAGACAGCATTTCCTCCAACCAGTCGGGGGTGATGATTTCGATGTCGTTGTTCATCAAGCAGACAAATTCCCCCTTCGCCTGCGCAGCCGCCATGTTGTTCAAGGCCGAAAAGTTGAACGGGCGCTCATCCCTGATCACGCGCACGCCCTGCGCACTCAAAGAAGCCAAATAAGCCAAGCTTTCGGGCTCCGCACTGCCGTTGTCAATCACGATGATTTCCATGCGCGGGTAAGTGCTTTGGGTCTGTACCGATTCAATGCAAGTCCTCAATAACTCCATGCGGTCACGGGTCGGGATCAACAAAGTCACCAGAGGCAGAGGACTTGGCAAGTCTGGTCGCACACGGTTCATGTGCGGGATTTCCGGGACCGACTCCACTCGCGCACCAATGCCCAAGCGCAAGAGATGGGCCTGGACGGCGCGTTTGCTGGCCGACTCCGCGTAAGGCTTGGCTTCTTGTGACATCGCGGTACTGCCTTGGATGGCACGCCAGTGGTACAACACCCTGGGCACGTGTACGACCTGGTGCGTGCTGCTGCGTTCAACCATGCGCAGCGCCAAGTCATGGTCCTGTGCGCCCTCCAGTCCCACTGTGAAACCGCCGATTTCCATGACCAATTCACGTCGGTAGCAGCCGAGGTGACAGACCATGTTCTGGGCCCACATCAATTCACGGTTGTAAGCCCCCTTGAAATAGGGCTCAAACCTCACACCCTGTTCGTCAATTTTGTCCTCATCGGTGTAGACCACATTGGCATCCGATCTCGACTGCAAAGCCTCGACAACGCCAAACAGGGCCAAAGGGTGCAGGCGATCGTCATGGTCAAGCAGGGCCACCCACTCGCCTTGTGCACTTTCCAAGGCCGAATTGCTGCAAGCAGAAATGTGCCCATTCGCGTCGCGCAAGGTCAAGACCACGCGAGAATCCCGAGAGGCAAGATCCCGAAGGTATTCCAGGACATCCTGGCGGGTGGAAGCATCGTCCGCAATGCACAACTGCCAATGGGGATAAATCTGGGCCCGCACGCTTTCGACCGCTTCGATCAAGAAAGGCAGGGGCGAGTTGTAGGTCGGCATCAAGACCGACACCAGCGGTCGGTAATGCCAAGTTGGCACCTTGGCCGCCAATTGGGGGAACAGATCCTCAGAGGGTTCATGGGCCCGAATCCAATCCTGATACGCCGAGCTCTCAGGTTGTGGGAATTCCTTGTACAAACGCTGGAGCACCCCTTGCCAACCTTGCTCTTTCAGCAGCCTGGGCAATTTGGGCAAAGCCCGAAGTGACTTGAGCGCCAAACGCAGCCATGGCTTTGCCCACCCCCGAGCGCGTCGCAAAAAGTGGCCCACTTGTCGCAGCGGTGCAGTGAGGCGCCAGCTGCGGCTGTTGAAAATCGCTTCCAATTCTTCTGCGTGGGCTTTCTTCAAATCGCGTTGCTGATCCGTCAAGGCCTGCACACGGGCCCGCTCGGCCTGAAGCGCCTTACCTGCCTGCAAGGCCTCTTCCTTGCTTGACTGCGAAGTCTTGCTCAAATCTTCGTGTTGCCAAACACGGTACATCATCTCCGACAGCTGCTCTTGGGACCAAAGCCGCCGCCACTTGTCGTACACCATCCCGAACGCATCGCCACGGAACCGGACTTGGTCATGCACACCCGAACTGTCATGGATTCGGTAGAAAGCGGAAACCACCGGGACGTATAAAAAATCCGAATGCTGCGCCGCCTGCAGCCAAAAGTCCCAATCCTCATAAAGCGCCAACTTTTCGTCAAATCGGCACCCCAAATCGCGCAAGCGCAAGGAAAACAAAACGCTGTGCAGCGGCATCCAGTTGCCCGCCAACAAACGCAAGCCATCAAAGGGCAAACCCATCACCACGTCATCGCTGGCTGGCTGATCAGGCGTCACCACTTGGGTGCGGCTGTAAGCCACATCAAAACCCGGCGCATTCCGCAAGGCATCCACCAAGGTGCTGACATGGTGGGGCGCAATCCAATCATCGTCATCCAGAAACAAGGCATAAGTGCCCTGAGCCAAAGCCAAAGCCTTGTTGGCTGCAGCCGAGCGCTGCAATGCCACATCGGTCTCCACCAAGCGCGCCTGGGTCAGGTTGCTGGGCATTTCGACAGGCGAATGATCGGGCACAGCAGCCACCACACAAACCTCTAAGTTGGGGTAATCCTGGCGGGCTACCGAAGCCAAAGTTTCTTTCAGGGTGTTTCTGTCAATACTGCGAATTAGTAACGATACAAGCGGATTGGTCATAAGTCCTTATCATACAATTTGACGATGTCAGCCCCCTCGATAGCAAAGCCCGTCCACACCCCACAGCACAGTCTTCGCTACTACGCTTGGCTGGCTTGGCAGCTGGCTCGCAGGGACATTCAAGTGCGTTACCGGGGCACCAGTTTGGGCTGGGTCTGGGCCTTTCTTGCACCGCTGCTCATGCTCGGGGTGTACACACTGGCCTTCAAATACATCTTCAAGGTCCGCTGGCCTGGAGCGGGCGACAGCCCCATAGACTTTGCGCTGCACCTTTTTGCCGGCTTGCTTATTTTTCAGGCCTGTGCCGAATGTTTGGCGCGCGCCACTCGTCTCATCATCGAACAACCCCACCTGGTCAAGAAGGTGGTCTTCCCTCTCGCGGTGCTGCCCTGGGCGCCTGTGGTCAACACGCTCTTTCATGCGGGCATCTCCATGCTTTTGCTGCTGACCGTGTCTGTGTTGTGGGGCATCACGCCCCAATGGCAGTGGTTGCTGCTGCCCTTGCTCTTGCTCCCTCTGGCTTTGTTGTTGTGGGGCACCAGTTTGCTTTTGGCATCGCTGGGTGTGTTCATGCGCGACCTGCCCCAGGTGGTCACACTCGTTGTGGGACTCCTGCAATTTCTCAGCCCCGTCTTTTACCCTGCCTCCGCCTTGCCACCCCTGGTTCAAACCCTCATTGGCTGGAACCCACTGACCGTCTTCATCGAACAAGTCCGAAGCCTGGTCTTCGGCAGCCAACAGCCAAGCATCATCATGTGGGGGCAATCCTTGTTGGTCAGCCTGCTTCTGGCAGCGCTTGGCTATCTCTTGTACCGCAGAGTCAGAACAGGTTTTGCAGATGTCCTCTGACCGCTCTTCCTACGCCATTCGTGCGCGACAAATTGGCAAGCGTTATGTTTTGGGGGCATCCCCTTACCAAAGACTGTGGCAACTCCTCACAGGTCGTCAAAGCCAACTGAGCCATTTCAACGCACTCGAAGGTATCGACATCGACATCGTCCCGGGCGAAGCCATCGGGCTCATTGGCCAAAACGGTGCTGGCAAATCCACGCTGCTCCAACTGCTGTGCGGCACCCTGGCCCCCAGCCAGGGGGAGCTCGAAGTCCATGGCCAGGTTGCCGCATTGCTCGAATTGGGTGCAGGCTTCAACCAAGACTTCACGGGCCGCGAAAACATCCTCTTCAGTGCAGCGCTGTACGGCATGTCATCGCAACACATCGAGCAGCATTTGCAAGAAATCATCGACTTTGCCGACATCGGTGAATTCATTGACCAACCCGTGCGCACCTACTCCAGCGGCATGTACGTGCGCCTGGCCTTCTCCATTGCCACATCGGTCAAGCCCGACATCCTGGTCATTGACGAAGCCCTTGCTGTTGGCGATGGCGTATTTGCGCGCAAATCCTTCGACCGCATCATGCAACTCAAGCAAGACGGCGTGACCTTGCTGTTTTGTTCGCACTCCCTGTTCCAGGTCGAGGCATTGTGTCAGCGCTGCATCTGGTTGCACCAAGGCCAAGTCATGGCGCAAGGCCCCTCGGCCCAAGTCATCTCGCAATACAACGACTGGCTCTCCCAGCGCTCCGCCGGACAGGCCCAGACGACACCCGTTGCGGGCAGCACGCAAGCTGTCAAAGCGGGTGCAGGCGTGGTGCGCCTGGCTGGCCTCAAGGCCCGGTGTGACGACCTCAGTGGCACCGAGCTGCACGCCCGCAGCGGCGAGAGTGAACTGGGCGTCGACTTCGAATTCTTCGCCGACCCCGACATGCCCATGCCCAATCTGGCCCTCATGGTCTACGGCGCCGATGGCCGCGTGCTGTGCAGCACCGGCACATGGATCGACGGTGTCACCCTGACCCGCAACGACCAAGGCCACGGCAGGGCGCACCTGCGCTTTCCCAAGCTGCCCCTGCTCAAAGGCCGCTACACCTTGTCGGCCTACCTCATGTGCGAGCGGGCGGTCCATGTTTACGAAGCTGTCGAACACTTCGCTTCTGTGCAAGTGTCACAACCGCACCTCGAGCAGGGCGTCGTTTCCATTCCCCACCAATGGCAGCCCCTCTGATGGACGAACAGCAGCTCGCTTTTGCCTTGGCCAGCAGGCGCTTTTTTCAGGGGGCCGAATGGCTCGCGCGGCTGCCTGGCGACAACGTCCGTTTGTCACGCCGATGGGGCCGCATGGCATCGCCCTACAAGGCAGACCTGCCCCAGCTGGTCCAGTCCTACATGCATGCCTATGGTGCCAGCCCGCCACTGGCCCACAACTTCGCCCAGCAATGGTTGGCCAGCCACGGCCTCTTTGCGCGCAGCATTTTTGACTACCACCGAATGGATGGTGGCTGGGTTCAAAGCCATGTCACAACCGCGCAGCCCGAAATCTTGCAAAGCCTGCGAGAGCAGGGGGGTCTGGTGCTCTCTTACCACTCGCACCACCACAACACTTTGGGCATTGTGCTGGGCCAATCGGGCATCCCCATCTGGGGCGTGGCCGCCACCGAAAAAGCCTCGCCCATGGCGCCCTACACCGGCCGCTTCATGCGCATCATCAACGGGCAAAGCGAAGCCAAGTTTGCAGGCGGGCGCTACCTCTTCACCGACGAACCCCGCAACCTGCTGCGTGGCCTCAAGCAAGCATTTGCCCAACAACACGCCGTCGTCAGCCTCTGCGACAACCCGACGCCAGCGGGAGAATACCCCCCCGTGCATTTCAGAGGGCGCAGTTTCCATGTTGGCGCTGGCGTCGTCGAACAAGCCCTGGCCCATGGTGCACCCATCACATTGGCGCTGTTGTGTCCTGATCTGCGGGGTCGCTACCAGCTGCACCTGCAAAAACTCCCTGCAGACCTGAGCCCGCACCAGGTGCTCCAAGCCTACTTTGACCACCTTGACGAAGTCGTGCGCCAAACCCCTTGGGCTTGGCAAGGTTGGCACTGGTTCAGCGGTCTGGCCATCAGCCCGGTTGCACCTGATTCATGACGCCGCCCATCACCACCATCTCGGCAGTCATCGTGTGCTTTCACCCAGACCCTCAAGCGCTGGGCGAACTCATCGGCAAGCTGTTGCCCGACACACACCATATCTGGCTGGTTCACAACAGCCCACAGCTGCCCGCTGGGCCATGGCCTGCAGCCGTTCGCCACATTCAGTGCCAAGGCAACTCGGGCGTGGCCGAGGCGCTCAACCAAGGTTTTGATCTGGCCTTTGCAGAAGGCGCCGATGCCGTCATTGGCTTTGACCAGGACAGCGTCCCACCACCTGGCCTGGTGAACCGGCTGCGTCAGACCTACAACACCATGCAGCGGCAACAACCCGCCTTGCGGTTGGCGGCCATTGGACCGGCGCCGCAAGACATCGACAGCGGCCACCTGCTGCACACCTTTGCACCTTACAACTGGCGACGCAAACGCCTGTTTCCCCTGGCTGGACAATGCCACGTGGTGGACCACCTCATCACCTCGGGTTGCATGATTCCCCGACAGGCATGGCTAAAGATTGGGCCCACCAACCCCGACCTGTTCATCGACTGGGTCGACGTCGAATGGAGCGGACGCGCCCGACAAGCCGGCTACCAACTGATCATGGACAGCGACGCCATCCTGCCCCACCGCATTGGGCAAACCGCGCGCTCGGTGTTGGGGCGGCGTTTTCATGTGCACAGCCCATTTCGGCACTACTTTGTGCTGCGCAACGCCATGTTGCTCATGCAAGACAAGCGGTTTGCCCTCGGTTGGCGCACCCATCACCTGCTGTATGCCTTGCGCGTCATTCTCGCCAACCTGATCTTTGCCCCAGACCGGTTTCAAAGGCTCGCCTACGCCCTGCGCGGATTGAAAGACGGCCTGGCAAAGCGCACAGGCCACCAAGGGCAAGTGCCCCCATGAACCGGCCCCACTACTCTGCGCTGCGCGCCAGCTTGTCGATGCGAGGCAAGTCCAGGCTCATCAAATCGGCCTGCCTGTCCAAAGCACCGCTCGACTGCAGCACCTGAAACACCCGCGTCACCGTCTCCCGGCTCAAATTCACCATCATGGCCAACTCCTGGTGGGTCGGTGCATTCACCAAAGATTGCTTGCCCGCCAAATCCAGCGCCTCATGTTGCCCCTGCGCATAACGCAACAACAACAGCAACTGCGCGCAAACACGCTGAAGCGGGTTGTTGATCGACAAAATCTGCCGCTGCTCGCTCTGAGCCCGAATCCGTCGCGCCAAGGCAACCGTGATGGCTTCGGTCATGACGGGCTGCGACAAGATCAGGCGCCTGATCAGCCTGTTGGGCACCAAAATCACCTGCGACTTCTTGTTGGCCATCATGATTTCGGGTTGAGGCAAACCATCCAGCATGGCAATTTCGCCGAAATACTGACCCTCTTCCACAAAATACAAGCCCACCTCTTTCCCATCCAAGGTGAAATCGGTGGCCTGCAAATGGCCTTCCAGCAAGAAATACAAATGCCCCGACACGGCATCCTTGTTCAGCACCACCTCCCGTTTGGCATAGGTCTTGAGCATCGACGACTCTGCCACCTCGGGCAAAGCCGATTCAGGCAAATGCCTGAGCAGTGCAAACTGCAGCAACAAAGAAGGGTGAATGGCCATGAACCAAGTATTATGAAACAGCGAAGCATTGAAAAAATTAACACCAAATATTGACAATCAAGCCAGTGGCCATGTCCGAAATCTTTCCAAAGCTGTGACTGCAAGCACAAGCAGGGCTGACGCGGTCTTCTTAAAATAGACCTCCACCTGACCACAGACCATGACCTTCCCGCACAGCATGCCCCTCAAAACCTGGTTGACCAGCCTCTTGGCGGTCTGCCTCATGCTGCCCGCCTTCGCCTGGAGCCGGGTCGGCGAAATCACCCTCGTCGTGGGTCAGTTCGAAGTCCAGCGCCCTGCGGGCCCCAGCCAACTCAGCAAAGGCGACGCCATTCTCGAAGGCGACGTCATCAAAACCACGGCCAACGGCCATGTGCACATCCGCTTCATCGACGGCGGCCTGGTCAGCGTACGTCCTAATTCCGTCTTCACCATCCACGAGTTTCGCTTCAACCCCGCCCAGCCAGCCACCTCGGTCGTTCGCCTGAGCCTTGACCGTGGTGAAGTGCGCGCCATCTCCGGCCAAGCCACCCAAGAAGCCAAAGACCGTTTTCGCCTCAACACCCCATTGGTCGCCATTGGCGTCAAGGGCACCGACTTCACCACCCAGTCCAACCAAGGCATCACCCGCGTGACCGTCAACCAAGGCGCCATCGTCATGGCCCCCTTTGACCAAAGTTGCCGTGCGGACGCCCTGGGGGTGTGCACCGGCGCCCGCGCCAAAGACCTGAGCGCCGACATGGTCGGCATGGCCTTGGTTTACCGCAGCGGCGCCGAAGACCCCAGCTTGCAACTCATCTCCAGCCAAAAAGAGCCCGGCAAAATCAGCCAGCTCGACCGGCAAATGCGCGACAACACCGAACGCGCCATCACCCCCCGCAATGTGCCTGACAACCTCCTGCCGGAAACCCGCCTTCTTTGGGGCCGCTGGACACAGGCACCCGCGCCCGGTGACACCATGACCACATCGTTCCGCCAAGCCCTCCAGGGCAACGAGGTCACGGTGGGCGACGGGTACTACTTCCTTTTCCGCGAGCCCAACGTCCCCAACCAACTCCCCAGCCTGGGCAACCAAGTCAGCTTCAAGCTGCAAGCCTCAGCCGCCCAATACCGCACCCCTGCCAATGAAATCGTGGCGGCCCAAGTCAACCAGGGCAGTTTCAGTGTCGACTTCGCCCAGCGCAGCTTCAGCACCCAACTGCAAGTGCAGGCCAACGGCATTGCCCCCCAAAACCTGCAATACAGCGGTCAAGTTGACGTCAAAACCGGCATCTTCATCAGCCCGCAAGCGCCAGGCCAGGGCAATCTGGCAGGCGCCCTCAGCCTGAACGGTCGCCAAGGGGGCTACTTCTTCAACAGCCCAGTGGGCAACGGCAGCGTCTCGGGCGCCACACTGTGGGGCCGATGAGCATGACCCAAGCTGGCCACCCGGTCGTTCCCTGGCTCTCGCGCACCTTGCTCAGTGCCAAGCGCATGCGGGCCTTGGCCCTTGGCGTGGCCGTTTTGCTGGTGGTTTTGCTGCAAGCCGGCATGGCCCCCTGGCTCCAAGGCTGGAACGACCGCCTCACCAGCCGCACCTGGGCCCTGGCTGACGACAGCACCCAAGAGCGCCGTGTCGTGGTCATCGACATCGACGAAAAAAGCGTCCAGGCCCTGGGCACCTGGCCCTGGCCCCGCGACCGCGTAGCCCAACTGCTGCAAGCCCTCGACCAACAAGGCGTCGGTCTCAAAATCGTCGACATCCTTTTTGACGGCCCCCAGGCCCAAGACCCCGCACTGGCCCAGGCCCTGCAAAGCGGTGCGCCCAGCGTCCTGGCGCAACTGTTTGCCCTCAACCCCCAGCACACCGTGCAAACCGGCACCCTGTCGGGCGCACTGGCAGCCCAAGGGGCTGCAGGCCCCAGCAGCTGCCCCCCCGGCACGCCCAACGCCTATGGCTACATGGCCCCCACCGCCAGTTTGTTGGCCAAGGGGCAGGGCGTGGGCCACATCACCCCCGTGGTTGACCCTGACGGCACCATCCGTCGCGTGCCCGCCCTCATTTGCCACCAGGGCCAAACCTATCCTGCACTCGTCGTTTCCGCCCTGGCTGCCGCCACCGGCACACAGCCCCAGTGGCGTTCACAAAGCGGCCTGACCGGTCCACAGCAAACCCTGCAAGTGGGCAGCTTCCAACTGCCCGTCGACGCCCAAGGCCAACTCCTGGTGTCCTACCAGACGCCCCGCAGCGGCTTCATCTCTCTGTCCGCCTCTGACGTGCTGGCTGGCCGGGTGCCCGCACAGCTCTTGCAAGGCGCCTGGGCCCTCATCGGCTCGACTGCCATGGGTGCGGGCGATGCCGTGCCCACCCCCCAAGGTGGCGCCGTGGGCGGCATCGAAGTCCATGCCCAACTGCTGGCCGCCGCCCTCGACGAACGCACCCCCTATGTGCCCCACTGGGCCAGCCTCTGGCCCTTGCTCTGTGGCGCCCTCAGTGCCCTGGCGCTGCTCTTGGCCCTGCGCCTGCCGCGCCCCGGTGCCGCCATCACCGTGCCCGCCGTCGCCATGGCTTGCGCCTTGACGGTTTGGGGCATCCATATTTATATGTTGCTGGCCCGCCAGCAAGTGTTGGCCTGGGGCACGCCGCTGCTGTTCATTGGCTTGCTGGCCGTGTGCCTGCTGGTGGTCGAAATGCTGCGTGTGCGTTTTGAGCGTGAACGCCTCTACCAAAACCTCTCCAGCTACCTGCCCGAAGGCGCCGCCCGCAAAGTCGCCTTCGCGGGGCCCACCGCTCAGGTCATGGCCCAGCGACAGCAAGCCACCGTCATGTTTGTCGACCTGCGCAACTTCTCTGCCTATTGCGAAGGCCGCAGCCCCGAAGAATCCGCCACCGTGCTGCACATCTTCTACACCACCGTGGACCGCATCGTCACCCAGCACGGCGGCGTCGTCGAGCAAATGGTGGGCGACGGCCTCATGGCCGTCTGGAACGGCTCCAGCCCCTGCGCCGACCATGCGCACAAAGCCATCGGCGCCGCCGAAGAAATCTGGCGTGAAGGCGTGGCCCAGCTGCCCAAGGTGGCCAGCCGCCAAACCCCGCCCCTCGATCTGGGCATCGGCATCGAAAGCGGCGACATCATGATCGGCTCCTTTGGCCCCGCCCAGCGCCGGGTGCACTCGGTGCTGGGTGAAACCGTCACCATCGCCTCGCGCCTCGAAAACCTCACCGCCGAGCTGGCCTATCCCATCTTGCTCGGCCCCGAAGTGGTGCGCCAAGCCCAGCCCATCAAGGCCCAGCCTTTGGGCGACTTCTTGCTCGCCGGGCTCACCCAGCCACGCAAAATTCACAGCCTGCCAGTCCAATACGGTCCGGCTCACCTGCACCTTGTGTACAGTGCCGAACAAGACCAAGCCCTTGTCGGATAAACCCAGCCGCCACTTGGCCGCACCGTCTCGCGCCCTCTTGTGCGCCGGCATTGTGCTGGCCTGCACGCAGGGGCGCGCTCAAAGCGTGCCCAGCGCCGCCCCATGGAGCGCCACCCCGTGCCCCGCCCAGTTCGCCAGCCAGCCCCCAGCGGCACCTGAAGAACAGCGCGCCATGCTCCAGCGGGCCCAAAGCCTGGCCAACGCCTGTGAGCAGCGCCCCGACTACCATGCCCATCTGGGCGCCCTGTTGCTGGCCTTGCGCCAAACCCAGGCCGCAGCCAACGCCCTCGAAAAATCACTCCTGCTCAACCCCGAGCAACCCGGCACCCAACTCGACTACGCCCATGCCTTGGCCCTGCTGGGCGAAAAAGCCAGCGCCCAAGACATCGTCAACCAAGTCAGCGCCCGCCCCGACATCCACCCCGGACTGCGCCAATGGCTGATGGGCACCCCCACCGAGACAAGCGGGTCAAGCCCCGCCTGGTCCTGGGGCCAACTGATGCAAACCACCGTTGGCCACGAAACCAACCTCAGCAGCGCCACCCACGCCAACGCCATCACCCTCTTTCTGTCCAACGGGCCGGTGTTGGTCCCGCTGGACGACAGTGCCAAACCCCAAAGCGGGGCAGGGCTCAAAACCCTGGTGGCTGTTCAAGGCCAAAGCCCAGCCGGCGGCCCCGACTTGCGGCTGACCATGGCGCTGCAAGTCCGACACGCCTCTGCCGTACCCGACAACCACATCGCAGCCCTGTCGGCCACTTATGTCAAACCATTCATGGCAGGGCAAATCCACCTGCGCTGGGACGGTCACCACTTTCACCGCAACAACAGCTTCACCTACCAAGACCAAGGTCTGGCCGTGCAATACCACTTTGCGCCACTGCCCGTCCCGTGCAAATGGCGCACCAGCCTGGGCAGTGCCGCCCAACACTTTGCGGGCAACACCAACCTCAACGGACGCTTGACCCAAGCCCGCCTGGAAGGCAGCTGCAAACACAGTAACCAGTCCGAAACCCATTGGGGCCTGGGCCAGGGCTTTGACCGTGCCCAAACCGACCAAAGACCTGGCGGGGACAAAACACGCCAAGACTGGGGCATCCGGCACGAGCGACTTGTGGGTAAAGCCGCAACCCAAGCGTGGTTCCGGCAGACGCGAGTGCAAGACAGTGAACAGTTCAGTCCGCTTTTGGGTGATCTGGTCAGTCGCAGCATCCGCAACGACTGGGGCGCAGGCGTTTGGTGGCCCCTATCAGGCCAATGGAGTGCAGGGGTCGATGTTGAATCCACATCACAAAAATCTTCTAACGTATTGTTAAATATCAAAAATCTCGCCATCTACGCTGGCCTGCGTTGGACCAGCAAATGAGCCCACAAGGCCAAAACTGCTTAAAAATTAAGCAAAATTTGATGTTTTGACACAACAATGCCAATAACTAACGTTGCATGTGATTCGAATCACACAAAAACAGCCCTCAGCCTCGCATAAAATGAGCACCTGCTAAGAAAACCAGGTCACATCAGAGTGCCAAGGTTGATCAGACCTGTTTGAGAGCCTTCCCCCGAGGACTTTCAAGCGAGTGTGGGCAACCAAAAGCCCGGACTCGGGTTTCTTTGCAAAGATGCCTTTTTTTGTAACAGTTTTTTTAAAGGAAAACTCAATGTCATTTCGCACCAACGCGCTGAAAGTGCAAGCCTTCGCAGGCGCACTCTTCGGCATCCAAGTGGGTACAACCACGATGACGCAAGTCAACGCCGACATCACCAGCAATGGCGGTTTGGCCAACACCCTCAACGGCTATTACGCATCCAGCTTTGGCGGCGTGGCCAACGCAACCGTGGCTGCCACTGTGGCTGCTAACCTGGGCTTGACTGGCGACGCACTCGCTTCTGGCACTGCTTACATCACTGCACAACTCAACGGTGCTGCTGCTAACGCACGTGGTTCTGTGATCTCCAACATCCTGGATCAGTTTGCTGCTTTGTCTTCTGACGCCACATTCGGTGCCGCTGCTACTGCTTGGAATGCAAAAGTTGACGCTGCCAGCGCCTACACCGGCACCAACAACGTCGCTATTGGTTCTGTTGTCAGCACTTTCATGCTCACTGCAGGTGTGGCTAAAACCGCCTTCCAACGCTTTATTTCTGAGCTGACCGCCCAACCCGCATTCGCTTGAGCGTCTTCACGCAGGACTCTCAAGCGAGTGCGGGTTTTTTCTCACTCGGTTTCTTTGCAAAGAAATTTCCCTCAACCTTGATTTCATTTTTAAAAGGAAAATCAAATGTCTTTTGTATTCCCAACCAATGCTTCGCAAGTGCAAGCTTTCGCTGGCGCGCTGTATGGCGTGCAAGTGGGCACCGTCACCATGGCTCAAGTCAACAATGACATCCAAGCCAATGGCGGTCTCGCTGCAACCCTGAACAGCTACTACTCTGCCACCTTCGGCAGCGTGGCCACATCCACTGTTGCAGCCACTGTTGCTACAAACCTTGGCCTGACAGGCGATGCACTCGCTTCTGGCACTGCTTACATCACTGCACAACTCAACGGTGCTGCTGCTGGCGCACGCGGCGCTGTGATCTCCAGCATCGTGAACCTGTTCGGCACATTGAGCGCTGACGCCACTTTCGGCGCTGCTGCCACTGCTTGGAACACCAAGGTCGCTGCTGCTGCTGCATACACAGGCGCTGCTAACGTGGCAGTGGGTACCGTGGTAGCTGAAGCTGCAAAAGTGTTTACGCTCACATCTGGTATCGACAATATCGTTGGTACAGCAG
>JACCDY010456647.1_pt1 | contig 24337 bp, 21 predicted proteins | sample 7446391 | NCBI WGS metagenome assembly JACCDY01 (sample SAMN15323451, study PRJNA562643) | freshwater metagenome | isolation source: river surface water | place: USA:Blue River Watershed | collected 2017-08-18 | reverse complement strand
GGCTGCGGTACTCGATCAGGTCGACGATGGTGCCGATCTTGAGGCCGTGCTCGGCGGCGAACAGCTGCAGGTCCGGCAGGCGGGCCATGGTGCCGTCGTCCTTCATGATCTCGCAGATCACCGAGGCGGGGGTGAGGCCGGCCATGGCAGCCAGGTCGCAGCCGGCTTCGGTGTGGCCGGCGCGCATGAGGACGCCGCCGTCCACCGCCTGCAGCGGGAAGATGTGGCCCGGCTGGACCAGGTCGGCGGCCTTGGCGCCCGGGGCGACGGCGGCCTGCACGGTGCGGGCACGGTCGGCGGCGGAGATGCCGGTGGTCACGCCCTCGGCCGCCTCGATGGAGACAGTGAACGCGGTGCCGGTCTTGGTGCCGTTGCGGGCCACCATGGGCGGCAGCTGCAGGCGCTCGCACAGGGGGCGGGTGAGGGTCAGGCAGATCAGGCCGCGGCCGTACTTCGCCATGAAGTTGATGCCGTCCGCGGTGACGTGGTCGGCGGCCATGACGAGGTCGCCCTCGTTCTCGCGGTCTTCCTCGTCGACGAGGATGACCATGCGTCCGGCCTTGAGGTCGGCGACGATGTCCTCGACCGGCGAAATGGCCACGGGCTGGCGCTTGGAGGGGGAGGCTTGGGGTGCGTTCATGGTTGTTCTTGTCGTGCGGCGCGTTCAGGCGCCGTGTTCATGTGTCGTGAGGGGCGCGGCCTTCAGGCGGCGTTGTGCGTGCGGGTCCCGGCCAGCATGCGCTCGACGTAGCGGGCGATGAGGTCGATCTCGAGGTTGACGGGGCTGCCGGCGGTCAGCACGTGGAGGGCGGTGTTTTCCACCGTGTGCGGAATGAGGTTGATCGACACCTCGCAGCCCTCGGCGCTGTCGGCGACGGCGTTGACGGTCAGGCTCACCCCGTTGACGGTGATCGAGCCCTTGTAGGCGAGGTACTTGCCCAAAGCCGCCGGCGCGAGGATGCGCAGCTCGCGGCTCTCGCCCACCGAGCCGAAGCTTTTCACGTGGCCGATGCCGTCCACGTGGCCGGAGACGATGTGGCCGCCCAGTCGGTCGTGGGCGCGCAGGGCTTTTTCGAGGTTGACCGGACCGGTGGCAGCCAGGCCCGCGGTGCGGGCCAGGGACTCGGCCGAGATGTCGATGGTGAAGCGGGAGGCGGGCAGGTCCAGGGTGGTGACCGTCATGCAGGCGCCGTTGATGGCGATGCTGTCTCCCAGGCCGACATCCTCCAGGTAGCCGGCCGGAGCCTCCAGGGTGAGACGCTTGCCGTGCTGCAAAGAGCTTCCGAGGTCGTGGACGGCGGCGATGCGCCCCACGCCGGTGATGATGCCGGTGAACATCAGGCTATTTTCGCAGGGATTCGGGCACCGGCCCGGCCGCAGTCGTAAAGCTGGGTTTCAGCGGGGGCCTTCAGGCGCTCCGCTTCACCCGCGCCAGCAGGCACAGGTCGCTTCCGACGGCTTCCACCGGGCCGAATTCCAGGTCCACGCCCTCGGCCAGCGCCTGCAGCGGCCCCAGGGCGGCCATGCCCCGACCCGGCCCGAGAAGGCGGGGCGCCAGGTAGACCAGAAGTTCGTCGGCCAGCCCCGCCCGCAGCAAGGCGCCATGCAGCCGTTGGCCGGCCTCCACATGCAGCTCGTTCACTTCGCGCCGGGCGAGGTCGCGCAGCATGGCTTCGAGGTCCACCTTGCCCTGGTCGTCGGGCAGGGCGGTGACCTGCGCGCCGCGCGCGGCCAGGTCGGCGTGCCGGGCGGTGTCGGTGACCGCGGTGTAGACCCACACCGGCCGTTTGGGCTGGAACAGGCGGGCCTGCGGGGACAGGGCGAGCCGGCTGTCGGCCACCACCAGGGTGGGCTGGCGGGGCGTGTCGATGCCGCGCACGTCCAGTCGCGGGTCGTCGTCCTGCACCGTGCCCGAACCGGTGAGGAGGGCGCAGGCCCGGGCCCGCCAGGCATGGCCGTCGGCCCGGGCCGCCTCGCCGGTGATCCACTGGCTGGCGCCGTTGGCGAGGGCCGTGGTGCCGTCCAGGGAGGCGGCGATCTTGAGGCGCACCCAGGGCAGGCCCTTCGTCATGCGCTGGAAGAAACCGATGTTGAGCTCGCGCGAGGCCTCGCCCCCTGGGCCGACTTCCACCGTGATGCCGGCGGCCGCCAGGCGCGACAGGCCCTGGCCGGCGACCCTGGGGTTGGGATCCTCGATGGCCGCGACCACCTTGCCGATGCCCGCCGCCGCCAGCGCGTCGCAGCAGGGCCCGGTGCGGCCGGTGTGGGAGCAGGGCTCCAGCGTCACCCAGGCGGTGGCCCCCCGCACCTCATGGCCGCGCGCCTGCGCGTCGCGCAGCGCCATCACCTCGGCATGCGGGCCGCCCGCCTGCTGGGTGAAGCCTTCGCCCAGCACCCGGCCGTCGGCCGCGGTGATCACGCAGCCCACGTGCGGGTTGGGGCTGGAGAGGAACAGCGACTCGCGCGCCAGCGCGAGCGCGCGCGACATCGGGCCGGGCAGGGCGTTGGTCTGGCAGTTGCCTGTCACGGGGATGTCGGAACCTGAAGGCATGCGATGTAATTAAAAACTATGCAATTTCAACGTGGCTTGAGCCTGATCGAGGTGCTCATCGCGGTGGCGATGGCCGGCCTGCTGATGATGGTGGCTGTCCCGTCTTTTCAGGGCATGCAGGCTCGCCGCTCGGTGGCGGCGGCCATCGCCACGATCGAGAGCGACTTCGCGCTGGCACGGTCGGAGGCGATCAGGCGGGGCAATTCTGTCACCATTTGCAACTCGGCCACCGGCACGGAATGCACAGGGGGCGCAGCGCCGAATGTCGACTGGACGGCAGGCTGGATCATCTACCCGGAGCCTCCCGAATCCACCACCACCGCCGGCACAAGCCCTCCCGCACCCAGTCCGCTGCGGGTCCAGGGGCCCTTGCCGGGCATCCAGTCGGTGCGGGCCACTGACGACCATTTCACCTTTCGGGCCACGGGCCTGGGCAAGGCCACCAGCGACAGCCTCCTGATCACCCCGCAGGCGGATGCATCCAGGACGCGAAAGCTCTGCATGTCCATCGCGGGTCGCCTGCGGGTGGCGTCTGAGGGGCAGACCCAATGCCCCCAATGAAGCGGTCCGAAGCCGGCATGAGCCTCATCGAGTTGCTGGTGGCCCTGGTCATCGCCAGCCTGGGGCTCCTCACCCTGGTCGCCCTGCAGGCGGCGTCCCTGCGCTACACCCGGGTCACCGAGCGACGGGCGGTGGGCAGCCTGTTGGCGGATGACCTGCTGGAGCGCCTGCGCGCCAATACCACCAGCCAGGCGGGTCTGTCGGGCTATGTCGTCAACGAGAGCTTCCAGAGCCAGGCGGCAGCGCCCCCTGTGCCCGCCACGCTGTGCAATGACCCACTGATCACTTGTACGCCCGCCCAGATGGCGGCATTCGACCTCTACCAGTGGCGCCAGTCGGTTCGCCGCTTGCTCCCCGAGGGGGCTGTCTTCACCCGGGTCACCACGGATCCCTCCGACCCGAACCCCACGGCCCCGACCCCCTTGTGGCTGGACGTCTGGATCGCCTGGCGTGATCCGGTCCTGGGCACGACGCTGGGTGTGGACCTGCGGCCAGAGAACGAATGCCCGGCCGGCTTGCAGCTGGCAAGCCAGACGGATGACACGGTGCGCTGCATGCGCTGGCGGGTTCGTCGATGAACCGCCGCCTGGAGCTGCGCAGGCGCAGGGACACCCAGCGGGGCTTCTCGATTCTCGAGCTGATGGTGGCCATGGTCCTGGGCTTGCTGGTGCTGGCCGCCGTCTTCGTGTCCTCGGCCGGCATGGTGGTGGCGAGCCGCCAGCAGCGCGCCGCCAGCCTGATGGCGGATGACGCGCTCCTGGCCATTTCGCTGATGCGCCGGGACCTGCTGATGGCGGGCTACATCCATCCGGTGTCGATCAGCGCGGGCCGGTTTGTCGCGGACAACAACCTGATCGCCGCGCGCCCGGTTTATGGCTGCCTGTACGGCTTCACCTCGACCCAGGCCGCCGTGGCGCAGGGAGCCTGCAATTCCTCCGGTGCACGGGCCGATGCCATCGAAATCAATTTCGAGGCGAGCAAGGCCAGCGTGGACCTCTCTGCCAACAAGAAATTGACCGGCTGCCAGGGGGCCGAGCTGAAAAATTCCCAGGGCCTGGTGCCGGCGGATGCTGCAGACGACAGCACCCGTTTATCGACCAGCCATCGCTACTACCTCAACGACGACCAACACCTGGCCTGCGCCACCGCTGGCACCAACGGCCAGGCCCTGGTCCCCAATGTGCAGGCCCTTCGGATCACGTATGGCGTCTCCAGCGGCTGGGTCGTGGACCAGGCGGACACCCGAAGACCTGTCCGCTATGTCGACGCAGCGGGCGTCACCGATTGGAACAGCGTCGTCGCCGTGCACCTGTGCGTCCTGATGCGCAGTGATGGACCGGTCCTCGACAAGGATGAGGCCGCCACGCTGGGCTATGTCGATTGCGACGGCGCCTCGCAGACATCCACCGACAGCTACCTGCGCCGTGCCTTCTCGACCACCCTCGCCCTTCGTAACCGGGTGGCGCCATGAGACGCGCGGGTGATCGGGGCGTCGTTCTGGTGGTGGTGCTCATCCTTCTCGTGGTGATCGGCCTCACCGCGTCGGCCGCGATGCGCGGCGCCATCACCCAGGAAAAGGTGGTCAACAACCTGCGGCTGGAGTTCTCCGCTCAGACACAGGCCGAGTACGCCCTGCGCTTTTGCGAAGCAGAGTTGCTGAAAGAAAGTTCAAGCCGTATCTCCGAGTTGCAGGGGGTCGAGAGCCTTCCCGAGCGAACCCTGTCTACCCTCAAGTGGGGGCAGCCGAGCGCGTGGACCGCCCCCCAGGGCAGCAGCCCCGCCTGGGCCTTCTACGAACTGGACGCCACCGACATCGACGCCAACGGCGCGTCACGGCCGCAATGCCTGGTGGAGCGCCTGAACATGGGGGGCGCGGGTGACAAGACCCTGGTGGTGACCGTGCGCGGCTTCAGTCCGGGTTACCAGCCGGGCTCATCCAACCCCGACCAGTCGGGCAGCACGGTGTGGCTGCAGTCCTTTCTCTACTTCAACTGATGGAGGGCGAATGACCTGCTTCTCGCACCGGACGATGTCTCGGGCCAAGGGCGCAGGCTGTGCCCTGTTGGCAGGCGGCCTGCTGCCGCTGGCACTGGTTCTGGCGCAGACCCCTGCGGCAACCCAGGTGCCTGACCTGGCCCAGCTGCCGCTGCGCAACCTGGCACAAGAACCTGTCAAGCCCAACCTGATGGTCACCCTCGACGATTCCGCCTCGATGGGGCTTCAATACCTGCCCGATGGCAAATCGGCGGTCGTCGGAACCTGGACCATCGACGTCCCGGCCGCCGGACGTGGCATGGCCTTCCATCCACTTGACGCGTTGACCAGCAACATGAGCAATGCCGAGGGCCTGCTGCCCTCCGACCCCCAGACGCCCTACTGGCAGCAGCGGGCGATGCGCTCACCCGATGTCAACCCGCTCTACTACAACCCCGAGGTCCGCTACCGCCCCTGGCTGCGAGCCGACGGCACGCGCTACCCGCAGGCCGACATCACCCAGGCTGCGGTGAACCCCAACTACCCGACGGGTGACCCTGCCAGGCCGCCCAACGACCCGGCGGTGCCGGACTCGAACCGGATCGACCTCACCCAGAGCCTCAGCGCCTACTCGGGCAAATGGTGCATCAATACCATGGCCGATTGCACCCAGATCAGTCCGCGCGCCTACACCCCAGGCCTGTACTACCGCCTGCAGCGTGACGCGCAGGGCTTTCGGGATCCGAAGCAGGCCGTCAACTACGTCGAGTTCGACGTCAACGCCAAGGACGGTCCGATGCGGGGCCCGGGGCGCATGGACTGCGCAGGCGCGCAATGCACCCAGGCCGAGGAGCAGCAGAATTTCGCCAACTGGTTCGTCTACTACCGCTCGCGCCTGTACCTGGCCCGTGCCGCCCTGGGCGAGGCCCTGCTGTCCCAGGGCAACCGGGTGCGCGTGGGCTACGGACGCCTGGGCGCCCGTCTGGTCGGGGAGCCCGTGGACGGCCAGGGCAGCTACCGGATGATCGTCTCGGGCGTGCGCGACTGGGACCTGGCGCAAAAGCGGCAGTTCGCCGACTGGCTCTACCAGGCGCCCACTTTCGGGGGCACGCCCCTGGTTCGCGCCACGAAGGAGGTGGGCGCTTATTACGAGCGCTCGGACAGCCCGGGGCCTTGGGGCAAAACCCCGGGGATGCCCTCCACCGAGGTCCAGGCGAGCTGCCGCCGGGCCTACCAGCTGATGATCACCGACGGCAAATGGTCGGAGCCGGCCCCCAAACCGGGTACCGTGAACACCGACAGCACGCCCGGCCCGGTGGTCGTGCTGGAAAACGGCGCGACCTGGCAATACCGGCCCACACGGCCTTACATGGGTGAAGGCATCGACTTCCTCTCGGACGCCGCCCTGTCCTACTGGTACCGCGACCTGCGGCCTGACCTTCCCAACAAGGTGCTCCCCCGGACGGACAACGAGGCCACTTGGCAGTCCATGAGCACCTACATCGTGGGCCTGGGGGTGCAGGGCCTGCTCGACCCGGCCACCGACCTGCCAGCCCTCACCGCAGGCACCAAGTCCTGGGGCGGTGACCACATCGACGACCTCTGGCACGCCGCTCTCAACAGCCGCGGCGCCTATTTCAGCGCCTTCGATACCGAGGCCCTGCGCAAGTCCTTGCGGGATTCCTTCGCCAGCATCACCCGCCAGGACCAGAGTCAGGCCGGCGTGGTCGCCGCGAGCGCCGACGCAGGCGCCGGCAACCGCCGGTACAGCTCGGTCTACCGCTCCGGCGACTGGAGCGGTGACCTGCTGGCTGCTCCCCTGGGGGGCGGCAACGCCGATGCGACCGGCGCCTGGTCCGCCGAGCGCGCGCTGCCGAGGTGGGATCAGCGCAGGATCTTCATCTGGGACGACGGTCTGGCCTCGCCGGCCGCGGTGCCCTTCGTCCCTGGCAGCCTCAGCACGTCGCTGCAGTCCGCCATTGCTGCCGAGGACGTGCCGGCGGTCGTGAATTTCCTTCGCGGAGATCGCAGCCGGGAGGGGGACATCGGCTGGCGTGTCCGTGGCGGTCTGCTGGGCGACTTCATCAACAGCACGCCGGTGGTGGCCGGCGATGCGGCCGACCCGGAATTGGCGACCTGGCCCGACGCGGACAAGTCCTATGCACGCTATCTCGACCAGGTGAAGAAGAACCGTCCCCGCGTGGTCTACGCGGGCAGCAACGACGGCATGCTCCATGCCTTCCGGGATGCGCCTGGCACGGACGGCAGCCCCGCCGGCCGTGAGATCTTTGCCTACATTCCCCGCGCCGTGGCCAACGACCTCAAGCGCCTGCGCGATCCGGATTACGCCCTCTTCACCGATCGGCATCGCTACTTTGTCGACGGGCCGCTGCGACTGGCCGACGTGCAGGCGCCGCCGCCGGGAGGAGGCCCCACGACCTGGCGCAACTACTTGCTGGGTTCGACGGGAGCCGGACCCTCGGCCGTCTTCGCTCTGGACGTGACCGCCCCCTCTGCCTTGGGAAGCCTCACGCCCCGTTGGGAACTACGCGGCGCGACCGAGACCCGGCTCGGCCATGTCCTGGCCCCACTCGCTACGGGCCTGCTACCCAATGGCAAGTGGGTGGCGATGTTCGGTAACGGCTTTGGCAGCACCTTCGACGGGAGCAATCCGCAGGCGCACCTGTTCGTCGTCGAACTGGGCAGCGGCATCGTTCACACCCTGGCGCTTCCCGCCGCCGCGCAGTCGAACGGGCTGGGCGGCGTGGCCTTGCGCAAGAACGGCCAGGGGCAGGTCGTCGGCGCCTATGCGGGCGATCTGGCGGGTCGCCTGTGGCGCTTCGATTACAGCGAGAACGACGCGGCCTTTTTCCGCATCGGCCTGGGGGGGCAGCCCCTGTTCCAGGCTCCCGCGGGGCAGGCCATCATGCAGGCGCCCTGGCTGCAGTCCACGGGGCAGGGATTCCGGCTCGCATTCGGTACCGGGCGGCTGATCACAGACGCGGACGCGAAGGACAGGGCCGTCCAGGCGGTCTATGTGGTCGAGGACAGGGAGGGCGAATCCCTGTCCCGCCCGCTGCTGCCCGAGCAGCTCGAGGCACGGGTGCTGTCCGCCCTGCCGCAAAAGGACGCTCCAACGGCGACGACCTACTATCAGGTCTCCAACCCGGCCATCGACTGGACCCGCAAGCGGGGATGGTCCCTGAACCTCACGGGGCCCGACATTCCGCAAGGACTGCGGGTGCTGCAACCGCTCCAGTCGGTGACCCAGGGCAGCGATCTGCTCCTGGTCGCGGCCGAGGCGCCTGCCGTCGCCGGCGACCCCTGTGATGTGGCGCAGGGAGCAGGCGTGAACCTGCTGCTGAAGGCCGCGGGAGGCCCGGCGTCCACGCGCCCGATCCTCGACACCAACGGGGACGGTGTCGTCAACAGCTCGGACCTCGCGCTGGCAGTGGGCTACAGGACCGTGGCCGACGGGGCCGATGCGATCCTGCTCGGTGGGTCGTCTTCGGGAACCGGCGCGGGTGGATCGCCTGCGTCCGGCACGACGGGGGGCGGTGCCACGTCAACCTGCTCCAAACAGCTGCAGCTCGTGGGAAGCGCCGGGTCGCAGGCGGGATGCATGCCCGGCGACGGCGTTCTGAAGGCCCGCGTCTGGCGTCGGATCCTGCAGCCGCCCTTCTGAGCGGGCGTGAAAGCCCTTCCACCTGTCACTCCCAAAGCCCCCGCCCAGTCACCTTCATCGACAGACGCCCATGCCACCGCACATGAAAAAGCGCAGTTCCATCCCCGAAGCCTCCCCATGCGCCGGCGGGTTCACCCTCATTGAATTGATGATCGTGGTGGCCGTGATCGGCATCCTGGCCGCAGTCGCGTATCCGGCCTACACCCGCCATGTGCAACGTGCGCACCGGGCCGAAGCGCGAGCCGTCCTGCTCGAGGCCGCGCAGTACATGGAGCGTTACTACGCTGCCAACGCGAGTTACGCGAGTGCCAGCCTGCCCGCCCGCCTCCAGTATTCGCCCGCCGGTTCCGATGCGTCGGGCGCCCGCTACACGCTGACTGTTGACGCCACCGCCACCACCTACACGCTCACAGCGACACCCCGGGCGCAGAGTGCCGCGCCTGCCGGGACGACGCCGCCGACCGATGGCTGCGGCGCCCTGGGGATTGACCAGCTTGGGAGGAAGACAGCCGCGGACGCGAGCGACAGCAATGGCACGAAGGTGGACAGCTGCTGGCGCTGAGGTTCAGCGCCGCACTTCCTCGACCAGGGTGCGGAACTCGTCGATGTCCTCGAAGCTGCGGTAGACGCTGGCAAAGCGGATGTAGGCCACCTTGTCCAATTTTTTGAGCTCGCGCATCACCAGTTCACCAATGCGGGTGGAGGGCACCTCGCGGGCGCCCAGGTTCAGGAGCTTTTCCTCGATGCGCTCGAGGGCCGAGTCGACCTGCTCGGTGCTCACCGGCCGCTTGCGCAGGGCCAGGGTCATGGAGCCCATGAGCTTGCTGCGGTCGTACTCGATGCGCCGGCCGTCCTTCTTCACCACGGTGGGGAAGGACACGTCCGGCCGCTCGTAGGTGGTGAAGCGCTTCTCGCAGTGCGCGCACTGGCGGCGCCGGCGGATGAAGAGCCCGTCCTCGGCCACGCGGGTCTCGACCACCTGGGTCTCGACATTGCCGCAGAAGGGGCACTTCATCTCGGGGCTCCAGTGCGCTGCCTACTGTTGCCGCGGCTTCAGCCGTAGACCGGGAAGCGGCGGGTGAGGGCGCTGACCTTCTCGCGCACCGCGGCGATGTTCGCCTCGTCGCGCGGGTTGTCCAGCACGTCGGCGATCAGGTGGGCCGTCGCGCGCGCCTCTTCTTCCTTGAAGCCACGGGTGGTCATGGCGGGGGTGCCGATGCGCACGCCGCTGGTGACCATGGGCTTCTCGGGGTCGTTGGGGATGGCGTTCTTGTTGATGGTCATGTGGGCGCTGCCCAGCACGGCCTCGGCTTCCTTGCCGGTGATGCCCTTGGCGCGCAGGTCGACCAGCATCACGTGGCTCTCGGTGCGGCCGCTGATGATGCGCAGGCCGCGCTGGGTCAGGGTCTCGGCGATCACCTGGGCGTTCTTCACCACCTGGGCCTGGTAGGCCTTGAATTCGGGGGCAAGTGCCTCCTTGAAGGCCACCGCCTTGGCGGCGATGACGTGCATCAGCGGGCCGCCCTGCAGGCCGGGGAAGATGGCGGAGTTGATCGCCTTCTCGTGCTGGGCCTTCATCAGGATGATGCCGCCGCGCGGGCCGCGCAGGCTCTTGTGGGTGGTGGAGGTCACCACGTCGGCGTGGGGCACCGGGTTGGGGTAGACGCCCGCGGCGACCAGGCCGGCGTAGTGGGCCATGTCGACCATGAAGATGGCGCCGACGTCCTTGGCCACCTTGGCGAAGCGCTCGAAGTCGATGCGCAGCGAGTAGGCCGAGGCGCCCGCGATGATGAGCTTGGGCTTGGTCTCGTGGGCCTTGCGCTCCATGGCTTCGTAGTCGATCTCTTCCTTGGCATTGAGGCCATAGGACACGACGTTGAACCATTTGCCGGACATGTTCAGCGGCATGCCGTGGGTCAGGTGGCCGCCTTCGGCCAGGCTCATGCCCATGATGGTGTCGCCGGGCTTGAGGAAGGCCAGGAAGACGGCCTCGTTGGCCGAGGCGCCGCAGTGCGGCTGCACGTTGGCGGCTTCGGCACCGAAGAGTTGCTTGAGGCGGTCGATGGCCAGCTGCTCGGCCACGTCCACGTATTCGCAGCCGCCGTAGTAGCGCTTGCCGGGGTAGCCCTCGGCGTACTTGTTGGTCAGCTGGGTGCCCTGGGCCGCCATGACGGCGGGGGAGGCGTAGTTCTCGCTGGCGATCAGCTCGATGTGCTCTTCCTGGCGGCGATTTTCGGCCTGGATGGCGGCGAACAGTTCGGGGTCGGTTTGCTCGATGAGGTGGTTGCGATGGAACACGGCGGCAGTCCTGTCAAAGGTGGGTCCCTGGGGAGGCCGGCGAGGCGTCGACCCGGGAGGGATCCGGGTGTGACGGCTGGCAAGACCAGGGCTGCCCAGGCGAACGGCTGAACCGGCGGCGGCCGGCGCACGCTCCCCCGTGGTGACCCACGTCGACGCGGGCGTGCCCGGGTGGAAAGGGGTTCCAGGGGCCGCCGCGCCTATCGCCAGTCGCGTGCCCGCCTAGTGTAGCCGAGGGGCTCCCGGGAGCGGCCGGGCGGCAGGCCGGCCCAGGCGCCTGCCGGGATCAGGACAGCGGCTCGGGCGGCTTGGCGACGCGCGCCGCGAATGGCACGTTCTGCCCGCCGGCCACCTGCTTGAGGCGCTCGTGCTCGGCCAGCACCTTCTCGACGTAGCCGCCATCCTCGATGTCGGGACCGGCGCCGACGTACAGACGCAGGCCGCCCTCGGTGGACCCGGCGCGGTCGATGCACTCCTGCAGCACCTTCACCCCGACCCGCAGGTTGCTCACCGGGTCGAAGGCCGCGAGCTTGCCGCCGAACATGCCGTACTTGTCCGCGTGGACCTTGGTCATCACCTGCATCAGGCCCTGGGCGCCCACCGGGCTCTGGGCGAAGGGATTGAAGCCGGACTCGACCGCCATCACCGCCAGGATCAGGGTCGGGTCCATCTTGTACTTGGCGCCGAGCTCATAGGACTCGGCCACCAGGGCGCTGAGCGGCTCGGGCGCGACCCGGTACTTCTTGCTCAGCCAAAAAGCCACGGCAGCCTGCTGCTTGGGCAACTCCTTGGGATCGGTGGCGGTGGCGCGCTCGATACCGGTGAGGTCGGCCACGACGCCCATGGCGTCGGCCTGGCGAGCCTGCAGCCAGGAGATGAGCTGGGCTTCCCCGGTGCTGCGCAGCTCGGGCTTGAAGGCGAAGGCGGCGGCGACGAAGACCACGACCACGCCGAGCAGGGCGAAGCCGTTGTGGGTGATCTCGAAGAAGCCCTGGGCGACGTCGCCTACGAAAGTTCGCAGGCCGTCGCGGAAATTTTCGAACGCTGTCATGGCATGTCCTTGTGAGGTGGCCGGATTCGGCAGCGGGGGAGGGGACGGGTCCGGTGATGGGATCGCCGTCGGCGACAGGGACCCCGGGTGGGGGCGGGCGGATTCTAGGAAGCTCTTTAATACCGGGTCAAGAATATGGAATCTCATCTTTATGCTAGCCAGGCGGTCAGCCGGGGGTTCCGGCCGGGCCCGGAAGGCCTCGCCTCGGGCACTCGGCGACCGCTTCGTGGGCCTCGCAGGCGGACTTCGGCCCCCTTGCCTGGTTTCGCGGCGAAAATACCGGTTTGCCCCCGGTTGTCCCGCCACCCCCCGGCGCGGGCTCGGCCCGGGCCCAAGCCTTCAAGAACCAATTCAGTGAGCTCCTCCCTCTCTACCCAAGTCCAGGCCCTCGACGACCTGACCGGCGGCGCCTTCAGCGCCCCCACTTCCGGCGAACGCGCTGCCCGCCTGCGCCAGTGGCTGTCCACCGATCCGGCTCCCGAGCGCCTGCAGGAGGTGTTCAAGGAGCTCTCCGCCCGCGACAAGGGCGCCGCCCGCGTGCTGCGCGAGCGCCTCGACGAGCTGCGCCGTTCGCGTGACCAGGCCTCCATCGCCGCCGAATGGGCGGCCCGCGCCGAAGCCCTGCTGGCCCAGGCCAAATTGAACATTGCCGACGCCCTGGCCTGGCAGCGCGACGCCGCCAAGGCCGGCGCGCCCCTGAGCCGCGAGCCCCTGGCCGCGCTCAAGGCCAGCCTGGCCGACCGGGTCAAGGCCATCGAGGACCTGCAGCACCGGGTGCAGGTCCAGCGCGAGGCCGCGGTCCTGCTGGCCCAGCGTATCGAGGTGCTTTCCACCAAGTCCTGGAAGGACGCGGTGGGCGCAGCCGCCGCCCTGCAGGCCGACGTGCCCGCCTGGCAGGCCCAGGCCGAGGCCCTGGTGCAGGACGCCGCCTGGCCCAGCGTCGACGCCCGTTTCCCGCCGCAGCTGGAGGCCTCGCGCGCCCAGCTTCAGGCGGTGTGGGATGCCTTCCAGACCGCCCTGGCCCAGGCCCAGGCCGCCGAGTCCGACCCGGCCGCGCCGCTGCCGCTGGTGCCGGTGTGGGCCGACGAGCTGCGCGTGGCGCGCGGCCTGCCGCCCGAGCCCGCCGCCGCTCCGGCCCGCGCCCCCAAGGCGCCGGTCGATCCGCAGCGCAAGGCCCAGGCTGAGGCGGCGGTCCGCGGCGCCATCGAGCGCCTCGAGAAGGAAGTGGCCGAGGGCCACGGCAAGGCCAGCACCGGCGCCGCCGGCGCGCTGCGCCAGGCCCTGAAGGAACATGGCCGCCTGGTCGATGCCGCGCTGGACCAGCAGGCCCATGCCGCCCTGGCCGCGGCCGGCGAGCTGGAAGGCTGGCAGCGCTGGCGCACCGACCAGCTGCGCCAGGAGCTGGTGACCAAGGCCGAGGGCCTGTTCGAGGACGTGGCGGCTCCGGGATCTCCGACCAAGCCCGCCAAGCCGGCGCGGCCGGCCAAGGCCGCCGCCCCCGCTGCGGCCGCGAGCGATGCGCCGGTGACCGAGTCGCCAGCCACTTCGGCTGCCGCTTCGCCCGCTGCCGAATCCATTCCCATGCCGGCCGCTGAAGCGGCAGCGCCTGCCGACGCCGCGCCCGCCGCCGCGACCCAGCGCCGTCCGCGCTTCGGTGGCCGCAAGATGCAGGAGGAGCTGCGCAGCCTGCGCGAGCAGTGGAAACAGCTCGACAAGGGCGCCGCCCCCAACCATGCGCTGTGGAAGCGCTTCGACGAGGCCTGCAACCGCGCCTACGCGGTGGTGGAGGAGTGGCTGCACAAGGTCAAGGCCGAGTCGGCCGAGCACCGCACCAAGCGCCTGGCCCTGATCGAGGAAGTCCAGGCCTGGACCACGGCCCAGGCCGGCCAGGACGCGCCCGACTGGAAGGCCCAGGTCCGCGCCCTGCATCAGTTCGAGTCCCGCTGGCGCGAAGCCGGCCACCTGAGCGAGAAAGCCTTCGCCGAGCTGCAGCCCCAGTGGAAGCAGGTCCTGCACGCGGCCCACGCCCCGCTGGCCGAGGCGCAGAAGCAGAGCCTGGCCCGCCGTCAGGCCCTGATCGCCGAGGCCGAGGCCCTGGGCGCGGCGCCGCAGCTGCGCATCGACGCGGTCAAGGCCCTGCAGCAACGCTGGCAGGCCGAGGCGCACACGGTGCCGCTGGACCGCCGCCAGGAACAGAAGCTCTGGGACGCCTTCCGCAAGCCGATCGACGAGGCCTTCGCCCGCAAGGGCCAGGCCCGTGACACCGCCAACGCGGCCCTGAGTGAGCGCGACCGCGCGGTGCTCGAGGCCTCGAAGGCGGTCGAGGCCGCCAACGCCTCCGGCGACGCCAAGCGCATTCGCGATGCGCTGGCTGCGCTCGAGGCCGCGCTGCGCGGTCAGGCCCAGGCCCGTGCGGAGCAGGCTGCCGCGTCGGCGGCTGCTGCCGAGGCCGGTGCCGGGACTGCGGGCGCAACCTCCGGCGAGTCGGCCGCTGCGCCTGCTTCGGACGGCGCCACCCCTGCCTCGGGCGAGGCCACGGCTTCCGACGACGCATCTGGCGACGCTGTGAAGGAAGGTGAGGCCGGCGCTGCGAAGGCGCCCGCCCCCAAGGCCGCGCCGCGGCCGGTGGTGGCGATGCGCGGCGACGACCGCCCCGGCATGAAGCGCGCCGAGCCGCAACCGGCGGGCCGTGGCGGCCGTCCGGGCGAACGGGGCGCGGGTGGGCGTTTCGGCGCCGACCGCGGCCGCGAAGGTGGCCGGGAGGGTGGCCGCTTCGGCCGCGATGCCCGCGACAGTCGTGAAGACCGCGGCCCGCGTCTGGGCGACGCCGCCTTCCGCGCCCAGCGCGATGCGGTGGAACATGCCCAGGCCACGCTGCGCAAGCTCGCGGCCCAGGCCCACGGCGAGGCCCTGGTGCAGCTGCTGTCTGCCTGGGAGCAGCGTGACGCCGAGCAGGTGCCCGCGCAGGGCGCCCTGGGCCGCTCGGTGTCGCCGGCTGTGCGCGGCAGCTGGGTGCAGGCCCTGTCCGCGGCGCCGTCGGGTGACGCGGCCGAGGCCCTGCTGCGGCTGGAAATTGCCGCCGAGGTGCCCACGCCCGCCGAGCAGCTCTCGGCCCGACGCATGCTGCAACTGCAGCTCCTGACCCGCCGCAATGACCCGGCGCCGGCCGAGACCTGGGGCCAGGACACGGCCAAGGTGCTCGCCAGCGCGCACCAGCCGCAGGCGGCGCGCCGCCTGCAGAACGTGCTGAAGGCCCTGATGCGTTGAGTCGCGAGGGGGGCTCCGGCCCTTCGCGCGGACCCGCGCAGGTCGCAGCCGAACCGCCCGGCGTCTCTCTCAGGAGGCGGCCGGGCGTTCTTCTTTCTGCGGCCGGAAGAAGCCGTCGAACAGCTGCCGCAGCGCCGGAAACTCCTGCGCGAAGCGCGCCGGGTTGACGAAGTAGGCCTCGCAGGCGACGGCGAAGAATTCGTCCGGCCCCTCGGCCGCATACGGGTCCAGCCAGGTGGGTTCGCCGCCGAAGCGCTCGGCCACTACCACCTGCTCGCGAAAGGCGTTGTACGCGGTCTGCAGCACGGCCAGCCACGCCTGGCGCGCCGCGCGCGAGGGCAGGGGCGGGCAGCCGTCGGGCACGCCGTCGCGCATGTCGATCTTGTGGACGAACTCGTGGATCACCACGTTGTAGCCCTCGGCGCAGCGCTGGCCGGCCTCGCGCACGTCCTCCCACGACAGCATCACCGGGCCCTGGTCCATGGCCTCGCCGGCCAGCGTCTCTTCCCAGTCGTGCACCACGCCGGCCTCGTCCGTGTGGCTGCGCCGCGCGATCACCTGGCCGGGGTGGACCACGATGCCGACGAAGTCGTCGTACCAGGCCAGGCCCAGGTGCAGCACCGGCAGCACCGCCTGCGCGGCGATGGCCAGGGCCATCGCGTCGGTGATGGCCAGGCCCTGGCCGTGGAACTCCTTCTCGCGCAGGAAGCGGGCGGCCAGCGCGCGCAGGCGTTCCAGCTCCTCGGGCGGCCGCGCGGCCAGGAAGGGGTAGTCGGCCAGCACCTGCTGCCAGAGCGCCTCGGGAATCGCAGCCCGCTCGCGCCGGCTGCGGCGGTCACGCCACTTCTGCAGGAGGGAGGCGAACACGATTGTGGGCGTTGAGGGAGCGGGGCTGAGACGGGTGTGGTCCGCAGGAGCCGGCGTGGCAGTGCCGGTCAGGCGCTTGGCGCGGACCGGGTCAGCAGGTCGACGCGCTGGAACACGCCCGCCGCATCCAGGCGCAGGACCTGGGCACGCGGCGGAGTGGCGGCGGTATCCCAGTCGGAGAGGACGCAGCGAACCAGGCCTTCGCCCAGGTCGTGGTCCGCGGGGCGGTGGGTGTGGCCATGCACCAGCACCTGCGCGCCTGCCTCACGCAGCCATTGGCGGGAGAGGGCCGTGTCGGCGTCGGCGTAGGTGGGTTGCGTGGCATGGCGGGCCGCGCTCTCGGCGCGCAGCTGCCGGCCCAGCGCCTCGCGCTCGGCCAGGGGGCGCTGCAGCAGGGCGGCGATCCACGCCGGGTCGCGCACCTGGGCGCGAAAGCGCTGGTAGTCGACGTCGTCGAGGCACAGGGCGTCGCCGTGTGACAGCAGCACCTTGCGCGGGCCGAAGTGCAGCAGCGCCGGGTCGGCCAGGCCTTGTGCGCCGGTGTCGGCGGCGAAGCCGTCCCCGAGCAGGAAGTCGCGGTTGCCGTGCAGGAAGAAGAGGGCGAGCCGCTGGCTGGCCGCGCGCAGGGCGGCGGCGCAATCACGGGCGAATGTTCGGGCGAAGGCGCGGGAGCGTGCGGATTCGAGATCGGAGTCGAGAGGGGGCTTGCGATCTGAATCGAGATTGGAGTCGGAGGACGGAGAAGGGGAAGAACTCGCCCCAGCGCCGGTGCCAGCGTCGGCCGATGCCCTCAGGCAATCATCCCCGGGCCAGACCTCGAACAGGTCGCCGAGGATGAAGACCGCGTCGGCCTCGGTGCTCGCGAGGTAGGTCCGCCAGGCTTCGGCGGTGACGGGGTCCTCGGGGTGCAGGTGCAGGTCGGAGATGAAGTCCACCTGCCGCCAGTGGGGGGCGGCACGGACTTCATGCGCAAGTCCGGAGGTGGGCGAGCCGGCCTGCACCGCGGGAACGCCGGCTTTAGAGCGCGACGGCCTTCTCGATCACCACGTTCTCCAGCGGCACGTCGCCGTGGAAGCCGCGCTTGCCGGTCTTGACCTTCTCGAGCTTGTCGACGATCTCGGTGCCGCCGACCACCTTGCCGAAGACGGCATAGCCCCAGCCCTGGGCGGTCGGCGAGGTGTGATTGAGGAAGTCGTTGTCGGTGCCGTTGATGAAGAACTGCGCGGTCGCCGAGTGCGGGTCGCTGGTGCGGGCCATGGCGACGGTGTAGCGGTTGTTCTTCAGGCCGTTGTTCGCCTCGTTCTCGATCGGGGCATCGGTGGGCTTTTGCTTCATGTCGGCGTCGAAGCCGCCGCCCTGGATCATGAAGCCGCGGATGATGCGATGGAAGATGGTGCCGTCGTAGTGGCCCTTCTTCACATAGGCCAGGAAGTTGGCGGCCGACTTGGGCGCCTTCGCGGCGTCGAGCTCGAGGGTGATGACACCTTGGCCAGCGATGTGCAGTTCGACCTTGGGATTGGACATGGTTTTTCCTTTTTGGGCTTGATTGCGGGAGGCGGCCGGCGTGGCCGCGAGGGAGTGGGTGGCGAACGCGCTGAACGCGAGGCCGGCGCCGGCCAGCAGGCCGCGGCGGCGCGTGATGGGACGTTGGGTCATCTGTTGCTCAGGGCTTCGGTGACTCGGGCCTGCTTGGCGGCGTTGCGCGTGCGCAGGGTGGCGTCCATGCCCTGGGCCTCGCGCCAGGCGCGCAGGGCCAGTCGGGCGTGGACGTCGCCCAGGTTGTCCATGGCGGCGGCGTAATCGGGCCGCACCCGCAGCGCCTCCTGCAGCAGGCCCAGGGCCTGCTCGAGGCGGCCTTCCGCGGCCCGCAGCACAGCGAGGTTGTTATAGGGCTCGGGCAATTCGGGGTAGGCCTGGGTGAGCGCGGTGTAGGCGGTGATGGCCTCGGTGCTGCGGCCCGCGTCCTGCAGGGCGACCGCGCGCAGGAACAGCATCTGCGGATCGCGCGGCGCGTCCTTCAGGTAGGTCTCGGCTCGGGCGAGGGCGGCCGGCGGATTGCCGGCGCGCAGCAAGCGGCCCACGTCGTCGTAGTCGGCCTGGTCGGCGCGGACGGCGAGGGGCAGAAGCAACAGGGAAAGCAGCGCAGCGTGAAGAGTCGGCAGTCCGGCGGGCATGGTGCGGGCGCGGGGCGGAGTGCCTGCGCAGGGGCCTTATACTGGCCTGAATTGTAGCCTTGGCCACCCTGCACAGGTGTCTGGCCCAGGTGCCTGCAGCGGCCGGATGACCCGTCCGGACGCCCCGCAGCCGGCCTGATCCCGGCGCCTCTTCCTGGCGTCCACCCGTTCACACACATGAGTTTGCGCATCTACAACACGCTGTCGCGTGCGACGGAGGAGTTTTCGCCCCTGGAGCCGGGGCATGTGCGCCTGTACGTGTGCGGCATCACTGTCTACGACTACTGCCACGTGGGCCATGCCCGCGCCAACGTCGCCTTCGACGTGGCCCAGCGCTGGCTCAAGGCCAGCGGCCTGCGCGTCACCTTCGTGCGCAACATCACCGACATCGACGACAAGATCATCCGCCGGGCGGTGGAAAACGGCGAGAGCGTGCGAGGCCTGACCGACCGCATGATCGCCGCCATGTACGAGGACTTCGACGCCCTGGGCATCGAGCGGCCGACCCACGACCCGCGCGCCACCGACTACGTGCCGCAGATGCTGGACATCGTCCGCCGCCTCGAGGACAAGGGCCTGGCCTACCGCACCCCCGCCGGCGACGTGAACTACGCCGTGCGCCGCTTTCCCGGCTACGGCAAGCTCTCGGGCAAGTCGCTCGACGAGCTGCACGCCGGCGAGCGGGTGGCCGTCTCCGAAGGCAAGGACGACCCGCTGGACTTCGTGCTGTGGAAGTCGGCCAAGCCGACCGAGCCGGCCGACGCCAAATGGGACAGCGCCTACGGCAGCGGCCGCCCGGGCTGGCACATCGAGTGCTCGGCGATGTCCTGCGCCCTCCTGGGCGAAACCTTCGACATCCACGGCGGCGGCGCGGACCTCACCTTCCCGCACCACGAGAACGAGATCGCCCAGAGCGAGGGCGCCAACGGCGTGCCCCTGGCGAAGCTGTGGATGCACAACGGCTTCGTGAACGTGGACAACGAGAAGATGTCCAAGTCGCTGGGCAATTTCTTCACCATCCGCGAAGTGCTCACGAAGTTCGACGCGCAGACCCTGCGCTTCTTCATCGTCCGCACGCACTACCGCAGCCCGCTCAATTACAGCGACGTCCACTTGGACGACGCCCGCGGCGCGCTGCGGCGCCTGTACACCGCGCTGGACGCGGTGGCGCCCGAGGCCGTCACGATCGACTGGGCCAGCCCGAACCTCGATCCCTACGCTGCCCGCTTCAAGGCCGCCATGGACAACGACTTCGGCACGCCCGAGGCGGTGGCGGTGCTGTTCGACCTGGCCGGCGAGGTCAATCGCGGTCGCGACCCGAAGCTGGCCGGCCTGCTCAAGGCCCTGGGCGGCTGCCTGGGACTCCTGCAGGGCGACCCGCGCGAGTTCCTGCGCGCCGGCGCCACGCTGGACGAGGCGACCATCACCGAGCGGATCGCGCAGCGCGCCGCCGCCAAGGCCTCGCGCAACTTTGCCGAGGCCGACCGCATTCGGAGCGACCTGCTCGCACAAGGCATCGTCCTCAAGGACTCGGCCCAAGGCACCACCTGGGAGGCAGCCTCGTGAGCGCTGACGTGCAAATCTCCACGCCCGACTACTGGGAAGAGGCCTGCCGCCACCTGGCCCGCAAGGACCGGGTGATGAAGCGCCTGATCCCCCAGTTCGGCAACGCCTGCCTGCAGTCGCGGGGCGACCCCTTCACCACCCTGGCCCGCTCCATCGTGGGCCAGCAGATCTCGGTGAAGGCGGCGCAGAGCGTGTGGGACCGCTTCGCCAAGCTCCCGCGCAAGATGACGCCGGGCAATGTCCTCAAGCTCAAGGTCGACGACATGCGCGCGGCGGGTCTGTCGGCGCGCAAGATCGAGTACCTGGTCGACCTGTCCCTGCACTTCGATTCCGGCGCCATCAAGGTGGACGCCTGGGCCGGCATGGACGACGAGGCCATCATTGCCGACCTGGTCGACATCCGCGGCATTGGCCGCTGGACGGCCGAGATGTTCCTGATCTTCCACCTGATGCGTCCGGACGTGCTGCCGCTGGATGATGTGGGGCTGATCAACGGCATCAGCCAGAACTATTTTTCGGGCGACCCGGTGAGCCGCAGCGACGCCCGCGAGGTCGCCCAGGCCTGGGCCCCGTACCGCAGCGTCGCCACTTGGTATATTTGGCGATCGCTCGACCCGCTGCCCGTCGAATACTGAGCACCGGCCCTGCCGGCGCCCGGCCCGACCGGACGGCAAGAGCCCAGAGGAGAAAAATTTGGCCAAGAAAACCTTTCTTGACTTCGAGCAGCCCATCGCCGAGCTCGAGACCAAGATCGAGGAACTGCGTTACGTGCAGACCGAGTCGGCTGTCGACATTTCCGACGAGATCGACCAGCTGTCCAAGAAGAGCCAGCAGCTGACCAAGGAGATCTACAGCGACCTCAGCCCCTGGCAGGTCACCAAGATCGCCCGCCACCCCGAGCGTCCGTACACCATGGACTACATCGGGGAAATCTTCACCGACTTCATCGAGCTGCATGGCGACCGCCACTTCGCCGACGACCAGTCCATCGTGGGCGGCCTGGCCCGTTTCAACGGCCAGCCCTGCGTGGTGCTGGGCCACCAGAAGGGCCGCGACACCAAGGAGCGCGCCGCGCGCAACTTTGGCATGAGCCGGCCCGAGGGCTACCGCAAGGCGCTGCGCCTGATGAAGACGGCCGAGAAGTTCAAGCTGCCCGTCTTCACCTTCGTCGACACCCCGGGCGCCTACCCCGGCATCGACGCCGAGGAGCGCGGCCAGTCCGAGGCCATCGGCCGCAACATCTACGAGATGGCGCAGCTGCAGGTGCCGATCATCTCGACCATCATCGGCGAGGGCGGCTCCGGCGGCGCGCTGGCGATCTCGGTCGCCGACCAGGTGCTGATGCTGCAGTACTCGGTCTACTCGGTGATCAGCCCCGAGGGCTGCGCCTCCATCCTGTGGAAGACCGGCGAGAAGGCCTCCGAGGCCGCCGAGGCCATGGGCATCACCGCGCACCGACTCAAGGCCCTGGGCCTGGTCGACAAGATCGTCAACGAGCCGGTGGGCGGCGGTCACCGCGACCCCAAGCAGATGGCGGCCTTCCTCAAGCGCGCGCTGGGCGACGCCTGGCGCCAGGTGAGCGACCTCAAGCCCCGGGAGCTGCTCGATCGTCGTTACGAGCGGCTGCAAAGCTATGGCCGCTTCACCGACACCAAGTCCGGCGGGCGCTGAGCGCCTGACCCATTTTCCCTCGCTGGCCCGCGCCTTTGGCGCGGCGCGCGAGGCACAGGGGCTGGGCGCAGCGGCAGCTTCCCATCCCCTGGCCGTCGCCTTCAGCGGCGGCGCCGACTCCACCGCGCTCTTGCGACTGGCCTGCGTTCTTGCGCCCGGCCGGGTGCAGGCCTTCCACATCCACCATGGTCTGCAGGATGCCGCCGATGATTTCGAGCGGCATTGCGCGGCGCTGTGCGACGCGTGGCGCGTGCCGCTGCGCGTGATCAAGGTCCAGGCCCGGCACGCCCCCGGCGAAAGCCCGGAAGACGCCGCCCGCCGCGCCCGCTACGCTGCCCTGGCCCAAGCGGCGCGGGAGCAGGGCGCCCAGCGCATCTGGCTCGGCCAGCACGCCGACGACCAGGCCGAGACCCTGCTGCTCGCCCTGAGCCGCGGCGCCGGCCTGCCGGGACTCGCGGCCATGCCGGCGCGCTTCGAGCGCGAGGGCGTCATCTTCGAGCGGCCCCTGCTCGCCGTGCCCGGCGCCGAGTTGCGCGCCTGGCTGCAGGCCGAGGGCATCGCCTGGGTCGAAGACCCGACCAACCAGGATGTCGCCTTCACCCGCAACCGCATCCGCCACCAGCTGCTGCCGGCGCTGGAGGCCGCCTTCCCGCAGTTCCGCGAGACCTTCGCGCGCTCGGCACGGCATGCGGCGCAGGCGCAGGTGCTTCTGGAGCAGGTGGCGGAGGGCGACCTGGCGGTGGCCCAGGTGGCGGTCGTGGACGGAGACCCGGACGGGGAGGAGGGCGCGCGCATGGAGAGGGGCGCCGGCCTGGACTTGGGCCGGGGCCTCTCGCTGGCCGCGCTCCAGGCCTTGCCCCGGGAGCGCCAGGCCAACCTGCTTCGGCACTGGCTGCGCGCGGTCCATCACAGCGCCGCCAGTGCCGCCCAGCTCGAGGAACTGCTGGACCAGATCGCCGACTGCCGCACCCGGGGGCACCGCATCCGCCTGCGGGTCGGGGCGGGTCACGTGGAGCGCATCGGCCCCGCGCTGGCTTTCCGGGTCGACGGGGCAAGCGACTGAGCGCGCCACCCACGTGCAGCGCCCTGCCGAGCGGCAGGCCCACCCCTGGCACAGCCTTATAATTCGCGGTTCCGCGCGGGACGCCCGTCCCGCCTGCGCCGGGGCATCCGCCCGGCGCGGGAAGCGCAATTTCCCTTCGCCGCAATTTTCCTTCGCATTCCCATGGCATTGATCGTTCACAAATACGGTGGCACGTCGATGGGCTCTCCCGAGCGCATTCGCAACGTCGCCAAGCGCGTGGCCAAGTGGGCGCGCGCCGGCCACCAGATGGTCGTGGTGCCCAGCGCCATGAGCGGCGAGACCAACCGCCTGCTGGGCCTGGCCAAGGAGGTCTCGCCCGCCCAGACCACCGCCTCGGTACAGCGCGAGCTGGACATGCTGGCCTCCACCGGCGAGCAGGTCTCGGTCGGTCTCCTGTCCCTGGCCCTGCAGGCCGAGGGCATGGAAGCCGTGAGCTACGCCGGCTGGCAAGTGCCCATTCACACCAACAGCGCCTACACCAAGGCCCGCATCGAGTCGATCGACGACAAGAAGGTGCGCGCGGATCTCGCCGCCGGCAAGGTCGTCGTGATCACCGGTTTCCAGGGCGTGGACGAAGGCGGCAACATCACCACCCTGGGCCGTGGCGGCAGCGACACCTCCGCCGTGGCCGTGGCCGCCGCCATGAAGGCCGCCGAGTGCCTGATCTACACCGACGTCGACGGCGTCTACACCACCGACCCGCGCGTGGTGCCTGAAGCCCGCCGCCTGCACACCGTGAGCTTCGAGGAGATGCTCGAGATGGCCTCCATGGGCTCCAAGGTGCTGCAGATCCGCTCGGTGGAATTCGCCGGCAAGTACAAGGTTCCCCTGCGCGTGCTTTCGAGCTTCACGCCCTGGGACATCGCGATCGAGGAGGAGGCCAAGTCGGGCACCCTCATCACTTTCGAGGAAGACGAGCAAATGGAACAAGCCATCGTGTCTGGCATCGCGTTCAACCGCGACGAGGCCAAGATCTCCATCCTGGGCGTGCCGGACAAGCCGGGCATCGCCTTCAACATCCTCGGCGCCGTGGGCGAAGCGAACATCGAGGTGGACATGATCATCCAGAACGTGTCCAAGGACGGCAAGACCGATTTCTCCTTCACCGTCAACCGCGCCGATCACGCCCGTGCCCTGGACCTGCTCAAGGCCAAGGTGCTGCCCGCGCTGGGCACCGACCGAATCGAGGGCGACGCCAAGATCTGCAAGGTGAGCATCGTCGGCATCGGCATGCGCAGCCACGTGGGCATCGCCAGCAAGATGTTCGGCGCGCTGTCGGCCGAGGGCATCAACATCCAGATGATCTCCACCAGCGAGATCAAGACCTCGGTCGTGATCGACGAGAAGTACATGGAGCTGGCCGTGCGCGCGCTGCACAAGGCCTTCGACCTGGACCAGGCCGCCGCCTGAAGCGGGGCTGATCCTCTGAAAAGATGAGCCGGGACAGGCTGCCTGCCCCGGGTCTTCGGGCATAATGCCCTCCGTGCTGGAGTCGTGACCGAGAGGCCGAAGGTGCTCCCCTGCTAAGGGAGTATGCGGTGTAGAGCCGCATCGAGGGTTCGAATCCCTCCGACTCCGCCAAGCATCC
>JACCDY010797893.1_pt1 | contig 24341 bp, 24 predicted proteins | sample 7446391 | NCBI WGS metagenome assembly JACCDY01 (sample SAMN15323451, study PRJNA562643) | freshwater metagenome | isolation source: river surface water | place: USA:Blue River Watershed | collected 2017-08-18 | reverse complement strand
GAACCGCCACGTCGCCGCCGTCGCCCAGCTCATCGGCCAGCGCCACGGCTGCGAACACGTCGTCATCTGCGCCCAGGTCGAGGCCGAGCTGTGCGACCTCTCCCCGGCCGAGGCCACGGAGTTCCTGCAGTCCCTCGGCGTGACCGACTCCGGCGTGTCCGCCCTGATCCGCGGCGCCTACCACCTGCTGGGTCTGGCCACCTACTTCACCGCCGGCGAGAAGGAGGTCCGCGCCTGGACCTTCCGCCACGGCATGACCGCCCCGCAGTGCGCCGGCGTCATCCACACCGACTTCGAGAAGGGCTTCGTGAAGGCCGAAGTGGTCTCGTACGAGGACCTGGTCAAGAACGGCTCGGTCGCCGCCGCCCGCGACGCCGGTCGCTACCGCCTCGAAGGCAAGTCCTACCTCTTCAAGGATGGCGACGTGGCCCTGTTCCGCTTCACCGACTGATTAGCGGGAAGCGCCGGGGGCGCAATGGTTCCGACTACCCTCCGGGGCGGCCTTCCGGCCGCCCTTTCGCTTTGCCATCCGCCGGTCGCGGGCAACCATCGCCCCAGTCGCCTGTCCTAATCCCATGCGTCCCGCCCTCCTCGCCCTTCTCGCCCTCGGTGCGGCCGTCGCCCCCGGCGCGGCGGCGGGAGCGGACACCCGCCCGAACATCGTCCTGGTGATCGGCGAGGACATGGGGCCCGACACCGGAGCCTACGGCTGCAAGGACGCCATCACCCCCAACATGGACCGGCTCGCCCGGGAGGGTGCGCTCTTCACGCGGGCCTTCACCCATTGCGCGGTCTGCGCGCCTTCCCGCAGCGGGATGGTCTCGGGCATCTACCCGCTCACCTGGGGCGGCCAGAACATGCGGTCCAAGGTGATCAACCCGCCGGCGCCCTTCACCGAGAAACTCCGGGAAGCCGGCTATTTCGTCCTGTGGCCGGGCAAGACGGACTTCCAAGGGATCCGCGAGCGCAACCTGGCGGATTCCCGCGAACTCCTGGTGAACTACGGGAACCGGCCGGCGACCAAGACCGCTCCGCCTAAGCAGCCGTTCTTCGCCTACATCAACGACACCGTCAGCCACGAGAGCCAGGTCCGCGCCGGCGACGACGCCCATGCGCGCAACACCTCGGCCCTGAAGCCCTCCGACCGCCGCGATCCGGCCAAGGTCGAACTGCCGCCCTTTTACCCCGACACCCCGGAGGTCCGCCGCGAGGTCGCGCACTACCACGAGCTCGTCACGGCGGTCGACTACACCCTGGGCCGCGTGCTGACGTACCTGAAGGAGCACAACCTCGAGGAGAACACCATCGTCATCCTGACCGGCGACCATGGCCGCGGGATGCCGCGCTTCAAGCGGTCCCCCAAGGACACCGGGACGCGCGTGCCGCTCATCGTGCGCTGGCCCGCCAAGATCGCGCCGGGCACGGTCCGCGAGGACTTCGCCAGCTGGATCGATTTCGCGCCGACCGCCCTGACCTTGGCGGGCGCCCCGGTGCCCAAGGAATACGACGGCCATTGCTTCCTGCCGACCGCGGCCAATCCACCGAAATACGTCTACGCCTTCCGAGATTACATGGACGAGAGCTTCGACCGCGTCCGCTCCGTCCGCGACGCGCGCTACCGCTACGTCCGCAACCAGGCGCCGGGCGTCGACGAGGCCGGACAGGTCGCCTATCAGGAAGTCGGCCAGACCATGCAGGCGCTCCGCAAGGCCCAGGCCGCGGGCACGCTGACGCCGACGCAGGCCCTTTACTTCAACCCGCAACGCGCCCCCGAGGAACTCTACGACACGGTCACGGATCCGTGGGAAGTGCGGAACCTCGCGGCGGACCCCGCCCAGGCGACGAAGCTCGCCGAACTGCGCGCCGAGTGCGACCGCTGGGTCGCGCACTGCGGACCGGTCGGCGAGATGAGCGTCGAAGATCTGGTCAAGAAGGGGATCATCCAGCCGCGCGACGAGAAATACGTCGAACGTACCAAGACCGGCAAGGTGGCCGAGGACGCGACGGCTCCCGCCAAGAAAGCCGGCAAGAAAGCCAACAAGTGACCCCGCCCGACTTTTACTTCATGCGACTCCCCTCCCTCCTCGCCGCCGCCGCGCTCCTTGCCGGTTGCCGACCCGCCCCCAAGGTCTCGACCTACGAGGTGAAGTCCGACCCGCCCGCCGCCCAGGAGGCCGTCGCGGCGGCCCCGGCGCCCGCGCCACGCCCCGCGATGCAGGCGACGCCCGCGATGCAGGCGGAGGCCGCCCAAGCCGGCCAGCCCACCTGGGCCACTTTGCCCGAGGGATGGACGGTCGGTCCGCCCAACGCCATGCGCAAGGGTAGCTGGACGATCGCCGGCCCGAACGGCACCAAGGCCGAGCTCGCCGTGACCGTCTTCCCCGGCAACGTCGGCGGCCTGACCGCCAACGTGAACCGCTGGCGGGGTCAGCTCGGCCTGCCTCCCGCCACGGAGGCCGACATCCTCGCCGCCGCCAAACCCGGCAGGGTCGGCGCGGATGAGGCGCAGCGCTTCGTGATGGTCGCCGCCGACGGCGCCAAGTCGACCGATGCCTTCCTCGTCCCGAAGAACGGCTCCACCTGGTTCTGCAAACTGAGCGGCGACACCCCCGCGGTCCAGGCCCAGGCCGAAGCCTTCACGAAATTCCTCCTCCAATCCAAGCTGCCGTGAACGACGATTTCCAGACGAAGGCCGACACGGGGCGACGCCTCCTCGATACGCTGGCCGGCCTCCGGCTGACGGTGACGCTGCTCATCCTCTCCATCCTGCTGGTCTTCCTCGGGACGCTGGAACAGGTCCATTGGGGTGTCTGGCATATCCAAAAAGCCTACTTCGGTTCCTGGGTCTGCTTCTACCCGCTCGACGATACCGCGGTCGCGCGCATCCCCCTGCCCGGCGGCTTCCTGCTCGGCGCGCTGCTCATCCTCAACCTCACGCTCGCGCACCTGCGTCACTTCAAGAGCGGCCTCCGCCATCTCGGGATGGGCATGATCCACGGCGGCCTGCTGCTGCTGCTCGCCGGCGGGTTCGTGACCGCCCTCTACCAGGAGGAATCGGCCATGATCATCCCGGAAGGCGAGAGTCGCGACTACTCGGAGGCGTTCCGCGAGTTCGAGCTGGTGCTGATCGCGAAAACCGGGAAAGGGACCGACCAGGTGACCGCCATTCCCGACGACCTGCTGGCGAGGGACGCCCGCTTCGAGGTCGCGTCCGGCCTCACCCTGCGCGTCGACGCCTACCACCGCAACGCGACCCTGCGCGCGCAATCCCAGCTGACCGATGGTCAGGCCATCGACGTGACCAAGGGCATCGGGGCGACCTCCAAGCTCGCCTTCAAACCGCAGCCGGAGAGCTTCGACGACAATAACCCGAACGCGCCGCTCGCGCTGGTGACGGTGCTCGGCGCCGGGCAGGTCGAGCTGGGCCGCTGGGTCGTCTCCGCCGCCCTCGCGGAATCTTTCGGACCCCAGGGCTTCGAGCACGCGGGCCGCGCCTACGAGGTCGCCCTGCGACGTGCCCGCGTGTACCACCCTTTCGCGGTCCGCCTCAACACCTTCACCCACGAGAAGTACCCCGGCACCAACACGCCGAAGCGCTTCGCGAGCGACGTCACCGTCGTGGCCGACGGCGTCACGCTGCCCAACTACGTCATCTCGATGAACCAGCCGCTGCGCCACGCCGGGGCGACGCTTTTCCAGTCCAGCTTCGGCAACTCGCGCGACGGCAAGGACATCACCGTACTGCAGGTCGTGCGCAACCCCGGCGCCTGGATTCCCTACGCGTCCGTGGTCATCATGTCCGTCGGTCTCCTCTGGCAGTTCGGCTTCTCCCTGGTCCGCTTCATCGCCGGCCGCGGGAAGACCGCCGCGACCGCGGCCCTCCTGCTCGCCACGATCATGCCCGCGCAGGGCGGGGAAGCGGCGTCCTGGGATAGCCGGGTGTTCGGCGAAATCCCCGTGCAGAGCGGCGGCCGCGTCCAGCCGATCGAGACACTCGCCAGCGGCTCGTTGCTGCAGATGCGGGCCCGTCGCGAACTGGCGCTGAGCGGCCCCGAGCGGATCGCGTTCGGCCAGAAGCCTTCCACCTGGTCGCCGGAGGAGCGCTCCGAGATTTTCCGCTTACTGCCCGGCCTCAAGGACAACAAGGCCGTGCTCGACGCCCTCGAGGTGCGCCCCCTGCCGCTCAAGGGCGGCGCGCTCGGCTCCGTCGATTGGCTCATCGAGGTGGCCTTCCGCGCCCACGTCGCCCGACACCTGCCCACCTTCCGCGTCGACCACCCGGCAGTGCTGCGGATGGCCGGACGCGACCCGGAATTGACGAAGTTCGTGAGCTGGGACGACGTGCTCAAGCACAGCAAGGCGATCTCCGAGGCGGCCGACAAGGCCCGCAACCGCCCCCAGGCGGACCGCGACGCCGAGGACCGGGCCATCATCCAGCTCGAGACCGCCGCCCGCCAGTACGCCGCGCTCAGCATGGCCTTCATCCCCGGCGACCTCCCGCCCGACATCGAGCCGCAGCAGGAATACCGGGCTTGGTTCATGACCATCAACCGCGTGCTGGCCGAGATGGCCAAGAACCGCGACACCCAGACCGGCGCCGCCCCGGCGATCGACCAGGAACTCCAGCAGACCGTCCGCTCGCTCGTGGACCGCTACCAGAACTTCGCCCGCGAAGGCGCCATCCGGCTGGTCCCGCCCAAGGAAGCCGGCTCGCTCGACGAGTGGGACAACCTCGGCGCGGCCTTGCTCGGCACGATCCAACGCGATGCCACCCGCCGCGACGCCCTGGGACCCGAGGGCGTGGTCACGCGCTACGCCAATTTCTGCAGCGCGTGGCGCAAGGGCGACAACGACGCGTGCATGCGTGAGGCGACCGCCCTCCGCGCGTCCCTGGCCGGCACCTGGAGCGACCACGTGGCCGCCGAGGCCGGCTTCGGGCGCCTCCAGGCCTTCTACCTGCTGCTCCAGGCCTACTTCGTCGCGCTGCTGGCCGTGCTCATCTACTGGGCGACCGGCAAGGAGGGCCTGCGCCGCTGGGGCGCCGTCGCGCTCTGGGTCCTGTTCGCGCTGCACACCGCCGCCCTGCTCTACCGCATGTGGCTGCACGGCCGCCCGCCGGTCACGAACCTCTATTCTTCCGGCATCTTCGTCGCCTGGGGCGGCGTGGCGCTCGGCCTCATCCTCGAACGTTTCTGGAAGAACGGGATCGGCGCCGCCGCGGCCGGCCTCTGCGGCTTCCTGTCGCTGCTGGTGGCCCACAACCTCGGCCTCTCGGGCGAGGACAACCTCGAGAGCGTGCGCGCGGTCCTCGACTCCAACTTCTGGCTGGCGACGCATGTGACGATCGTGACCCTCGGCTATTCGGCGACCTTCGTCGCCGGCATTCTCGGCGGGCTCCACCTGGTCCTCCGCGCCCTCAAGGCCGACTACGCCGCCGGCGACAGCGTCAGCCGAGCGGCCTACGGCATCCTCGCCTTCGCCACCCTCGCGAGTTTCGTGGGCACGATGCTCGGCGGCATCTGGGCCGACCAGAGCTGGGGCCGTTTCTGGGGCTGGGATCCCAAGGAGAACGGCGCGGTGCTCATCGTCCTCTGGTGCGCCGTGTGCCTGCACGCCCGCTGGGGCGGCCTCGTGCGCCGCGAAGGCCTGATGCAGTTGCTGGTCTTCGGCAACATCGTGACCGCCTGGTCGTGGTTCGGCACGAACCTCCTCGGCGTCGGCCTGCACAGCTACGGCTTCACCGAGTCGGGCTTCTTCTGGCTCTACCTCGTCTTCATGCCCTCGCAGCTGGCGCTCATCGCGCTCGGCTGGCTCCCGGCGCGAAACCGTCCGGCGGCGACCCCCGCATGACCGACCTGCCGGCGACCGCCTGGTTCTGCGTGAAGTCGCGGCCTCGCCAAGAGGCCGTGGCCGAACGCAACCTGCGGTCGCTCGGCGAAGTCGAGGTCGTGCTTCCTCGCCTGCGACGCACGCGGCGCGGACATGACAAGAACAAGGTCGTGGTCGAGCCGCTCTTCCCCGGCTACCTCTTCCTGCGCTTCGACCCGGCGGAGCTAACGGCCTCCGTCCGCGGCACCCGCGGTGTGCTGCACCTCGTGACGCAAGGCGGCCGGGCCGTGGAGGTCGCTCCGAAGGTGATCGCCGACCTGCTGGCGCTCGGCCCGGACGCGACCTTATCCCTGCTCGACGAGGAACCGCAGGTCGGCGGCAAAGTCCGCATCATCCGCGGCATCTTCGCCGGCTCCGAAGGCGAGGTCCTCCGGCTGCACGGTCCGCAGAAACGCATCGCCGTGCTCCTCGAACTCCTCGGCTCGGCCAAACCCGTCGAACTCAGCGCGGAGGACGTGGAGAACGCCTAGGGCCGGGGCTAGGGCTAGGGCCAGGGCTGGTTAAATACCGCTGTGAAATAGTCTCACCTTTATCTCGGCCTCGCCCCCGCTCACAATCTGCACTCGCCTATCTTTGATTCTCCTCGCCCTAGCCCAAGCCCTGTCCCTAGCCCTCCCTCCATGATCCACGACCTCCTCGCCCACGCCTCCGCTTACGAGAAGCTGCACCCGGACTTCCCCAAGGCTTTCGCGTGGCTCCGGTCGTTCGACCCCGCCACGCCGGACGGGAAATATGAGATCGACGGCCCGGGCCTGACCGCCGGAGTCCAGCGCTATGAGACCAAGCCCGACGCGGAAAAGAAATGGGAAGCGCACGAGGTCTGCGGCGACATCCAGGTGGTCTTCGCCGGCGAGGAGTTCTGCGGGCATACCGACGTGCGGAAGCTCACCGTGACCGAGCCCTACGATCCCGCCAAGGATGTCGCAAAGTATGCGCACCCGCGCAGCCCGACCACCCGCCTCCATCTCCGTCCGGGTGCCTTCACGGTGTTCCACCCGCAGGACGGCCACCAGCCCGGGGTCGCGGTGAAGGGCCCGGCGACGGTGCTCAAGGTCGTGATCAAGTTCCGCGTCTGAACGGCCGACGGCAACTTCCGACCCCGCCCGGGGTACCATCCACAACCCCATGCGCGCCTTCCTCGCCCTGCTGCTTTGCCTCACCCTCGCTTCCGCCCAACCGGCACCCGAGGTCACCCGCGTCCGCGACGTCATCTACCAGAAGCGCGACGGGTTCGTCCTGACGATGGACGTCTTCCAGCCGGCCAAGCCGAACGGCGCGGCCATCATCAAGCTGGTGAGCGGTGGCTGGAACTCCAACCACTCCGGCATCGGCGACGGCGGCTGGCCCAAAGCCGGTTACACGACCTTCGTCGTCGTCCACGGCTCCCAGCCCCGTTTCCACATCGACGAGATCGTGACCGACGTCCAGCGCGCGGTCCGCGTCGCCCGCGCCTACGCCGGCACCTACGGTTTCTCCCCGGACAAGATGGGCGTGACGGGCAGCAGCGCCGGCGGCCACCTCTCCCTGATGCTCGCGCTGACGAGCAAGCCCGGCGACCCGCAGGCCGCCGATGGTTTCGGTCGCGTCGGCAGCGAGGTCCAGGCCGTGGCCTGCTTCTACCCGCCGACCGACTTCATCAGCTGGATCGACGAGAACGACGGACTCAAAGGGGTCGGCCCGCTCGCCACCCGCAAGCCGGCCTTCGGCCCGAAGATCGATACGCCCGAGGGCATGCTCGCGATGGGCAAGGCGCTTTCACCCATCAACCATATCTCCAAATCGCAACCGCCGATCTACATCGTGCAGGGCGACAACGACGTACTGGTCCACCACTCCCAGGCGACCCGCTTCCAGGCGAAATCGGCCGCGGCCGGCGCGACCTGCGAGGTGCTGATCCGCGAAGGCGCAGGCCACGGCGGCTGGAGGGAGATGGGCGAGGATAGCCTGCGGATGCTGGAATGGTTTGATTTCCACCTTCTCGGCAAGCAGCCGACGCGCCCCTTCACCAACGGCGTTTCGAGGCTCCCCAGCACCACCCAGAGGAAGAAGTGAAACTTGCCCAGGGGGCAAGCGGGCAAGGTGACACGGGGACACGGGAAAGTCGCCTCCGACCATCCATCATCGCCATTCCGCTCAGATACAGCGCATCCCCTTGCCTGTCCCCTCTGCACCTGCCCTTGTCCACGCGTCCCCATGCCCGCGTGCCCCCTGATGGAGTTCTTTCTCTTGCGACCCTGCCCCTCCGCCCCTAAGCAAACCGCATGTCCGCTGGTTGCCGCCTGATCCTCGCCCTCGACGTCGAAACGAAGGAGGAAGCCTTGGCCTTGGCTCGCCCCTTGGCCGGTAACCTCGCCTGGGTGAAACTCGGCCTGCAGCTCTTCACCCGTCACGGACCGGGCATCGTCGACGAATTCCATGCGCTCGGTTTCAAGGTCTTCCTCGACCTCAAGCTGCATGACATCCCCAACACGGTCGCCTCGGCGGTGAAGAGTCTCAAGGGTCGCCCCTGCTCGCTCCTCACCCTGCATGCCGCCGGCGGCCCGGAGATGATCGCCCGCGCCCGCGAGGCGGCCGACCTCGCCCTACCCGACTGCCAACTCCTCTCCGTCACGGTTCTGACCTCCATGGACCAAGCCCAGTTGAACGCCATCGGGGTCCAACGGACGCCCGAGGAACAGGTGCGCCTCCTGGGTCGCCTGGCCATCCAGGCCGGCTCGCATGGCCTCGTCTGCTCCCCGCTCGAGCTTCCGGTGCTCCGCGCCGACCTCGGGCCGGGCCCGGCGCTCGTGACCCCCGGCATCCGCTACCCGGACGCCGCCGGCGACGACCAGAACCGCGTGATGACCCCGGCCCAGGCCGCCGCGGCCGGTGCGAGCTTCATCGTGGTGGGCCGACCGATCCTCAAGGACAAGGACCCCGCCGGAAAAACCCTGAGCATCCGCCGCGAGATCGGCGAAGCCAAGTAAGTGCTGAACCGCGGTGACGATATCCTGATCCTCCTGGCCGCGGGCTCCGCGCGTCGGATGCAGTCCGTCGTCGACGACAAGATCACCGCGACCTTGGCGGGCACGCCCGTCTTCGTCCACTCGCTCCGGGCGTTCCTCAACACCGGCCTGATCGGCCGCGTCATCATCACCTACCGCGACAGCGACCAGTTCGCGCGGCTGCGATTGCAGCTCGCCGAGCACCCGATGCCGGACCACCTGATCCAGTTCGTGAGCGGCGGCGAATCGCGCCAGGACTCGGTCTACGCGGCGCTCCAGACCTGCGAGGGCCACACCGGCCTGGTGCACATCCATGACGGGGCCCGCCCGTTGGTCACCGACGAAGCCATCCGCAAGGTGCGCGCCAAGGCCTGGGCCACCGGCGCGGCCATCCTCGCCGGCCGCTCGGCCGACACCGTGAAGATCGCCAAGGGCGATTCCGACTCCGTGGAGGCCTCGCCGGACCGCGGCCTGGTCTGGACCGCGGAGACGCCGCAGGTTTTCCGCACGGCGACCGTGCTCCGCGCCTACCGCAAGGTCGCCATGCTCGGCCGCAAGGTCACCGACGACAGTTCCGCCGTGGAATACGTCGGCCAGGACGTCTCCCTGGTCGAGAACACGACGGTCAACCTGAAGCTGACGCGTCCGTCGGACTTCGTGCTGGCCGAGGCTATCCTGAAGACCCGCTGATCAGAAGCCGGCCTGGCGCAGCGCGACGTCGAGCTTCGTCTGGAACTCGACGATATCCTCCTGCGTCGGGCGATAACCCGGCAGGCGGGCCGTCAGGCCCGGGCGACCCTGGTGGTCGATGTACCAGTCGGCCTTCTGGCCGTCGGAGAACGTGACGTTGCCGCTGACCATCGCATGCGGCTGGGCGATCGTATCGACCTCGACGGTCACCGCGCCACCGGCGGCGGGGGCGGCCGGATCCGCGGCCGGGGCGGTCGCGTCCGCGGCCGCCGGCTCCTCGGGCTTCTTCGGCTCCTCCTTCTCGATCAGGGTGAGATTCAGGTCGTCCACGAGGAAGCGGACATCCATGAAGGTCATCGTGACGCCGAGCTCGGCGGCCAGGCGGGTCTGCACCTGCGAAAGCGTGGCACCGGCGGCGACCCAGGAGGCGACCTGGGCGGTTTGGGCGGGAGTGAGGCTGGCCATGGGAGGAAACTGTGGCGTTGTCCCGCGTTTTTCAAGCATCCCGTCGCTTAATCGTTGGAAACCGCGGGCGGCTCCTGCAAGTTGGCAGCATGCAGTCCGAAATCCGATGGGAACGAGCCGGGGACTTCCAGGACATCGTCTATGAGAAAGCCGAAGGCATCGCCCGGGTGACCATCAACCGCCCGCACCGGCGCAACGCCTTCACGCCCGACACCGTCGCGGAACTGCTCACGGCCTTCGGCGACGCCCGGGACGACGCCCGCATCGGCGTGGTGCTTCTGCGCGGGGCCAATCCCCAGACCGACGGTAAGTTCGCGTTTTGCGCGGGCGGCGACCAGAAGATCCGCGGAGACAAGAAGGGAGGCTACATCGGCGGCGACGGCGTACCCCGCCTCAACGTGCTCGACCTCCAGCGCCTGATCCGCTCGATGCCCAAGGTCGTCATCGCGCTCGTCGCCGGCTACGCCATCGGTGGCGGCCACGTCCTGCACGTGATCTGCGACCTCACGATCGCCGCGGATAACGCCGTCTTCGGCCAGACCGGCCCCAAGGTCGGCAGCTTCGACGGCGGTTTCGGCGCCTCGTACCTCGCCCGCATCGTCGGCCAGAAGAAGGCCCGTGAGATCTGGTACCTCTGCCGTCAATACGACGCCCGCCAGGCGCTCGAGATGGGCCTGGTCAACACCGTCGTCCCGTACGAGCAGCTCGACGCCGAGGGCGTGCGGTGGGCCCGGGAGATCCTCACCAAGAGCCCGCTCGCCATCCGCTGCCTGAAGTCGGCCTTCAACGCCGAGCTCGACGGGCAGGCGGGCATCCAGGAACTTTCCGGCAACGCCACCCTGCTCTACTACCTCTCCGAGGAAGGCGACGAGGGGCGCAAAGCGTGGAACGAGAAGCGTCCTCCGGACTTCGGTCGGTTCCCTTGGCTGCCGTGAACCCGCCCCGCGTCACCGAACGCGCGCAAGGCCTCGCCCGCGAGACGCTGCGCCCCGGGGACCTCGCGCTGGACGGTACGGCCGGCAAAGGACGGGATACCGCCTGCCTCGCCCAAGCCGTGGGCCCGACCGGGCATGTCCACGCCTTCGACCTCCAACCGGCCGCGCTGGAAGCCACGCGGGCGCTCTGCGCCCGGGAGGGACTGCTCGAACGCGTCACCCTGCACCTGCGCAGCCACGCCGAGTTGCGGGCAGCGTTGCCCACCGGGCACCTCGGGCGCCTCGGCGTGGCCCTCTTCAACCTCGGCTACCTCCCGGGCGGCGACCCCCGCCTCATCACCCAGCCGGACTCGACCCGCGAAGCCCTGCGGGCCGCCCACGCCGAACTCCGCGCCGGCGGGCGACTCATCTGCGTGGCCTACACGGGCCACCCCGGCGGCGAGACGGAAGCCGCCGTCGTCCGAGCCTTCGGCCGGGAATGCGAGCTCGCCGGCGATACCGTCGCGATGGACACCGAGGCGGACGACAGCGGCCGCCCCTGGATCCTTTGCGTGACGAGGCCTGAGTAGATCCACTAAGGACAAGCCTGCTTTGCGAGAAAACTTGCGCATGCGCAGAAAACCGCATGCAGCTCTACGTCGATGAGTCCGGAGACCCCGGCATGAAAACAACCTGCGGCGCCTCCGGTTGCTACCTTGTCGCGACGCTCATCATCGAGGGTTTGGATAATCAAGAGAAAATCGAGGAGGCCTTGCGTTCGACCAGGCAAAGCCTGCGACTGCCGCCTTCGTTTGAATTCCGATGGTCTCGCAACAACGGAAGGATACGGAAAGCCGTCATCGACTCCATCGATCAAGGCTGGTTTAGGTGGCGCTACTGCATCAACCGGAAGGAAAATCCCGTTGAGTTCCCACCCGCGGACCTCCTCGGAGCAGCCTTGATCGAATGCCTGAAAATCCCGCCACCGCTCACCGAAATCACCCTGAACATCGACGGCGAAAGCTCACCGCAAGGGCTCGGCACGAGTTTCAGGCAAACCTTACGCACTTCTTCAACGATCCATCCGAGCGATTTGGTAAAAATCAGGTTTCTCGACTCAAGACGCACCCCCTGCCTTCAGCTCGCGGATTACCTTGCGGGCATGAGCGGCAGGTGGCACCGGAAGGGCGAGCCCATCGATAGCCGCTGGTTGAAAAGCCTCGATGGCTATAGGGTTAATTAAGGGTGCGATAGGCCTATCCCAGGGGAAAGCGTCCACTGCGGAAACCTTTCAGCCTACCCGCAACCCAGGTTCAAAATAGCCGGGGCCGCCTAACCGTCAAGCCCGTGGACCCCCCAGATCGCATCATCGCCACCCTCGTTTGCCTTCGGGGCGCATCCTGCTCTACTGACCCCATGACCGCCCCCCGCCGCATCATCCTGACCGGAGCGACCGGCCTCATCGGGCGGTCTCTCAGTCGCGCGCTGTCGGCTCGTGGTTACGAGGTCGTGCCTTTCCGCTCCCGCCACGCGGGTCCGGCCTCGATGGATCACGCCACCGGCGCGATCGACCGGGCGACCCTCGAGGGCGCCCACGCCGTCATCCATCTCGCGGGCGAGTCCATCGCCCAACGCTGGAGCGCCGCCGCGAAGGCGCGCATCCTCGACAGCCGCGCACACGGCACGGCCCTGCTTGCCCGCACCTTAGCGGAGCTCCGGACCAAGCCGACTGTCCTGCTCTCGATGTCGGGCATCAACCGCTACGGCATCCACCGCCCGGGCGAAACGCTGACAGAGTCGGCGGAGGTATCCGCCGAGGGTTTCCTGGGGCAAGTCTCCGCCGCCTGGGAGGAGACCACGAAGCCGGCCCGCGAGGCAGGCATCCGCACGGTCCACCTGCGCACCGGCATGGTGCTGGCGGCGTCCGGCGGCGCGCTCAAGGCCATGCTGCCGGCGTTCAAAGCCGGCCTGGGTGGCCGGGTGGGCTCCGGCCTTCAGCAAGTCAGCTGGATCCGGCTCGGCGATCTGGTCTCCCTGATCATCTGGGCGCTCAAGTCGCCCTGGGTCGAGGGCCCGCTTAACGCCGTGGCGCCCCACCCCGTCAGCCAAGCCGAGTTCGCCCGCGCCCTCGGCCAGGCCGTCCGTCGTCCGGCGGTCATCCCGGCCCCGGCCTGGGCGGTCAAACTGCTCTTCGGCCAGATGGGTGCCGAGACCCTGCTCGCCGATCTCGCGGTCGCGCCGGCCAAGGCCCTCGAGGGTGGTTTCACGTGGTCCACCCCGGACCTGCCGGCGGCCTTGGGCGCGGCGCTGCGTGAATGATTTTGGATTGAACGCAGGTCGTCCGGCGAGGATTGTCCGGCCATGGTTCGCGTCGCCTTGGTTTCACTGCTTTTCCTCCTCGTCGGTTGCGACGATACCGTCCCGGGTCTCCCGCGTTCGCTCGAGACGGAAGATCAGGACTTCAAGCAGGGCCAGCTCTTCCAGAAACAGGGCGAGAGCCGCAAGGCCCTCGAGTGCTACCTCAAGGTGATCGATGCCCGCCGCGGCGCCGCCGAATCCCACCTCGAGGCTGGTCGGCTCTGCAGCGACCTCAACGACCCGCTGCCGGCGATCTACCACTATCATCAGTATATCCGCCTGAAGCCGACCTCCGAGCAGCGCAAGATCGTCGAGCAGATGATCCGCACCGCCGAGAAACAATTCATGCAGCAGCTCCCCGGACGGCCGATGGAACCCGACGCCGTGGGCTCGGGCGACCTCCAGGAACAGCTGCGGAAACTGCGCACCGAGAATGACAAGCTGAAGCGCGAGATCACGGATCTGACGCGCGGCCAGCCGCGCGGCGGCAACGCCGCAGGACCGACCCCGCCGGTCGCCGTCGCGACCCCGGAACGTCCGGTCACCGCGACCCCCCTGCCGCCCGCGGCCACGCCGGGCCGGGCTTTCGCCACCTACCAGGTCGGCCGCAACGACACCCTCACCAGCATCTCCCGCAAGGCCTACGGGACCTCGGCCCGGGCGAATGACATCCTGCGGGCGAACGCGAACCAGATCTCCAGCCCGAGCGCGCTGAAGATCGGGATGACCTTGGTCATCCCGGAGTGAACCATGCGCCTCACGCGCCTTCGCGCCGCCGACTTCCGTAACCTGACCTTCGCGGACGTCGCCACCGACGCGCCGCGCGTTTTCCTGCTGGGCGATAACGGCCAGGGAAAGACGAACCTGCTCGAGGCCGCCGGCCTCGTCTCGGCCTTCCGGTCCTTCCGCACGACGGAGATCGCGCCGCTCGTCCGCGCCGGCGCGACCGAGGCCCGCCTCCGCGTCGACGTCGCCCTGGCGGACACCGACGTCGCCGAGGTCGAGATCCGCCTGGCGAAAGGCTCGCGCAAGGCGCTCGTGAACGGCACGCCCGTCACCTCCGTCGCCCAACACCTCGGGCAGTTTCCCACGATCGTCTTCTGCTCCGATGACCTGCGGCTGGTCCGGGGCTCGCCGGGCAATCGCCGCCGCTGGCTCGACGCCGCCATCGGCGGGACCGACGGGGCCTACCTCACGGCGGTGCGCGACTACGCCCGCGCCCTCGAGGGACGCAACGCGCTGCTGAAGTCGGAGCGACGGAGCGACGAGGAGCTCCGCGCCTTCGAGCAGGCGATGCAGGCTCCGGGCGACCTGATCGCCCGCACGCGCGCCCAGGTCCTGCCCGAGCTCGCCGCGACCTTGCGGGAGGTCTGCGCCCGCGCCGGCTTCCCCGACCAAGGGGCGGACCTGCGCTACCAACCGGATTGCGCGGCCGAGCAGCTGACCGCGACGTGGACGAAGATGCGGGCCGCGGACCTGGCCGTCGGCACGACCTTGCGCGGGCCGCAGCGCGACGACTTCGGGATTCTCTTCAACGGCCAGGATGCCTCCGATTACGCCTCCGAAGGCCAGCAGCGTCTGCTGGTGCTCGCCCTCTCCCTGGCCCGGCTCCAGCGCGACACGCGGCGCGCCCCCACCCCTCCGGTGATCCTGGCGGACGACGTCCTGGGGGAGCTCGACGACACCCGCCGCCGGGCCTTCTGGGATCAGGTCGGCGAGGCCCACCAGGTCATCGCCACAGGCACGGTTCCGCCCCCGTCCGGGACTTGGCTGACCTATCGGGTCACCGGCGGGGCCTACGTCCGGGCCTGATTTTGGCGTTGTTTTATAAGTCCGGCACCCCTTGGATACGGGGATGAAGGACTTCCTGCTCTACGCCTCCGTCGTCATCCTCTTCCTGGTCTGCCTCCTGGTCGTCCTCATCATCCTGATGCAGCGCCCGAGCGCGAACGCCGGCATGGGCTCGGCCCTCGGCGGCGGCGCGGCTGAATCCGTCTTCGGCGGGGAGTCGGCCAATGTCCTTTCCAAGCTGACGACCACCCTCACGGTCCTGCTCTTCCTGCTCAGCTTCGGCCTGTACCTCGGCTTCGTCGGTCGCGCCAGCAAGACCACCTCGGCCCTGACCCCAGCGACCACGGCGGCGACCCCCGCCGCACCCGCCAAGGTCGACCCGGCCGCCAAGGCCCCCGCCACCGCCCCCGCTTCCGCCACCACGCCGGCTGCCCCGTCGGCTCCGGCGACTCCGGCTGCCCCGGCGACTCCCGCCGCAAAGGCCCCGGTTACCCCGGCCGCTCCGACTGCCCCGGTTCCGGCCAAGTAAACCCCGGTGCGCACGCCTCTGCTCAGCCTGACCGTCCGCTGGGTGGCGCTGCTGTCGGCTAGCCTCGCATTCGCCCTGCCTCCGGGCGCGGGCGGAGACGACTACATCCAGCTCACCGCACACCAGGCCAAAGAGGTCCTGCACGATTTCCGGGCGTCACGCCTCAACGGCGATCTCTGCTTCAAATTCGAGGTGACCCACAAGCCTCGCCGCGGCGAGGCTACCCCGGCCGTGCCCGGCGTCCTCTGGGCGGGCTGGAGCAGCGAAGGACCGCGTGTCCGCGTGGAGCTGCGTCCGCCGGGCGGGGAGCCGGCGCTCGCTTTCATCGCCACGAAGTCGGCCCAAGGCTCCCGCCTCTGGCTGCGTCGCGATGGCGTCACCGTCGAAAACCCGCGGACCGACGAGCCGCTCGCGCCGGGACTGTTGTTGCTGCCGTCCGACCTCGCCCTGCCCTACACGCACTGGGAGGATACGCGTTACGTGAAGACCGAACGCAGCCGGGGTCGCCCGGTGCATTTCTTCCTGGCCACCAACCCCGCGAAGAACTCGCCGGCGAGCGTGAGTTTCGCGCTCGACCGCACCTACGGCGCGCTGGTGCAGGCGACTTCCCTCGACGCGACCGGCGTCGCCCGCCGGATCTTGCAGGTCGAGGAATTCTCGAAGGTCGATGAGCAGTGGATCCTCGGCGCCTGCAGCGTGCGGGACGAAGCGACCCGGGACGTCGATCTGCTGAAAGTCACGGAGGCGGCGGTACGCCGGCGCTTCGAACCCGCGACGTTCGACCCCGCGACGCTGGCCCAGCCCGCGCCCCTGCCGACCGGCTTCAAGCCTCTCTGACCATGCCCGCCGACGCCCTCCGCATCGCCCGTTTCTGCGACCTCCTGACTAACCGCAAAGCCATCGCGGATTTCCCCGGCGCCGACAACGGGTTGCAGCACCGCGGTAAGGCCCGCGTGCGTAAGGTCGGCGCGGCGGTCGACGCCGGCGCCAAGGTCTTCGAACTGGCGGCCAAGCGTGGCGTGGACTTCCTCATCGTGCACCATGGGATGCGCTGGCGCCCGGTCTCGCCCGAACGCGAGGTGCGTCGCCTGCGTCTCGCCGCGCTCAAGCAAGCCGGGCTCTCGCTCTACTCCAGCCACCTGCCGCTCGACGCGCACCCGGTCATCGGCAACAATGCGCTGATCGCGGCCGACCTCGGCCTCAAGGTCGTGGATTGGTTCGTGGACTTCGAGGGCCTGCCCATCGCCTGCCTCTGTCAGGGCATCCCGCGCGCGACCCTCGCCCGCCGGCTCAAACAGAGCTACCCGGACACCTACCAAGCCATCGAGTTCGGCTCGGCCCGGCCGAAGAAGATCGCGATCCTCAGCGGCAGCGGCCGGAGCGCGCTCGACCACCTCCGCGCGGAAGGCTGCGATACGCTCATCACCGGCGAGCTGCGCGAGGAGCATTTCAACGAAGCCCACGAGCAGGGCTGGAACCTCTACCCGTGCGGGCATTACGCCACCGAGACCTGGGGCGTGAAGGCGCTGGCCGCCGCGGTCGCCGCCGAGTTCGACGTGCCGTGGGAGTTCATCCCCACGGGTAACCCGCTCTGATGCCGCGCGGACGGCTAGCCCCGACCCCCACCGGCTACCTGCACGTCGGACACGCGCGCACGTTCGCCTTGGCCGCCGAACGCGCGCGGCTTGATGGCGGGACCTTGGTTTACCGGACGGAGGACCTCGACGCCTCCCGGTGCCGGCCGGAGTTCGCGGAGGCCGCGATGGCCGACCTCCGCTGGCTCGGGCTCGACTGGCAGGAAGGACCCGACGTGGGCGGCCCCTGCGGACCTTACGTGCAATCGCAACGACAGCCCTGGTTCGCGGAGGTCTGGCGGCGGTTGCAGGCTACCGGCGCGATCTACCCGTGCGACAAGTCCCGCCAGGACGTCGCCCGTGCGCTGACCGCCCCGCACGCGGAGGATGACGCCGAACCGATCTTCCCGCCCGCCCTCCGTCCAGCCCTCGGCCACGGTCGCGAGGCGCGCGAGCCCGGCACGCAGAACTGGCGCTTCCGAGTACCCGACGGCGAGACGATCGCGTTCACCGATGCCCTGCGTGGCCCGCAGGCGTTCGTCGCGGGGCGTGACTTTGGCGACTTCCTGGTCTGGCGTCGCGATGGCTTCCCGGCGTACGAACTGGCCGTGGTCGCCGATGACCAGGCGATGGGCATCACCGAGGTGGTGCGCGGCGCGGACCTGCTGCTCTCGACCGCACGCCAGCTCCTGATCTACCGCGCCTTAGGCTGGACCGCGCCGAGCTGGGCGCACGCCCCGCTGATCGTGGACACGGAAGGCCGGAGGCTTGCCAAACGCACGGCCGGCCTCTCGATCCGGGAACTGCGCGCCGCCGGCCGCAGCCCCGCGGAAGTCCTGAGCGCCCCGCTCGCCGCCCTTTCATAAGCTAGCCTAAGGTCGCCGGGCACAAAAAAGCCGGAGGAAACCTCCGGCTGGTGCGGTGCTGGGCGGGTGCTCAGGCGCCTTGCTCCGACTTCTTGGCCTCGGCGGCCGGCTTGGCGCCGGACTTAGGGGCGACGGCTTTCGGGGCGAACGGATTCTCCCCCGCGGCGACCTTCTCGCGGTCGGCCTTGATGCGGCTGACCAGGGATTCGTTGCCGGCGGCGTCGGCGAGGGCCGCGTCGATCAGCTTGAGCGCCCGCTCCTTGTTCTCGGCGTCGATGCGCAGGGAAAGGATCGCCTTGTTCATGTTCAGGATCGCCTTCTGGGGACCGGAGACCGCGCCATACATCTCGTCATAGGCGGCGCTGCCGGCGGCGAAGTCCTTGGCCTCGATGGCGGCCTTGACCTTGGCGGAGGCGGCGGCGCGCTTGGCACCGGCCTCGGCGGCGGTCTTGGCCTCGGCCGCGAGGGCCTTCTTGCCTTCCGGCGTATTCTGCTTCGTCAGCTCCTGGAGATGGGAGACATACTTCTCCGGGCCGCCCGCCTTATAGCCGGTGCGGGCGTAGACCTCGCCTTGGGCGTCCATCAGGAGGATGGTCGGGAAACCGGTGATGCCGTACTTCTGCTGCGCGGCGCGGTTCTTCGTCTTCACCTCGTCGGACTGCGGCTTCTTGTTCGGGAAATCGAGCTCGACGAGCACGAACTTCTTGGTCGCGGCCTCGAAGGCCGGCAGGTCGAAGACCTCCTTCTTCAGCTTGATGCACCAGCCGCACCAGTCGCTACCGGTGAAGTCGACGAGGATGTCCTTCTTCTCCTTGGCGGCGACCTTCTTGGCTTCGTCAAGGTCGGTCAGCCAGGTGGGGGCGGCGACGGCGGGGAGGATGGCCAGCAGCGCGAACGCGAGCGTGGCGAGGGTCTTGGTGGTGCGCATGATCGTGGTTGAGAGGGGTTACTTGGACGTGGTCTTCTTGCGCTCCGCGTCCTGATCGCGGACCTTGAGGACGCGCTCCCGGAGGTCGGCGATCTCGGCGAGGACCTCCTTGCTCGTGGTGAGGGTCGCGACCTCGTCGACGACCTTGAGGACGGCGTCGTGGTCGCCGGGTTTGCACTCGGCGGTGATGCCGACGCGCACGTTGAGGGTCATGCGGACGAGGAAGTCGCCCGTGAGACCCTTCTCCTTGAAGAACTTGTTCATCGCGGCCTCGGCACCCGCGAGATCCTTCTTCGAGAGCGTCGGATCCAGCAACGGTCCGAGCTGCTCCTCGATCTCATGCTCCATGGCCTCCGCCTTCATCTTGGCAGCGAGGGTCTTCTTGCCTTCGGGGGTGTTCTGCTTGGCAAGGGCGCCGAGGTGCTCGAGGTACTTCTTGGCCCCGCCTTCCTGGTAGCCGGTCTGCGCATAGACCTCGCCTTGAGCGTCCAGCAGCAGGATGGTCGGGAAACCCGCGATCGCATACTGCTTCGAAAGGGCCTCGTTCTTCGCCTTCACCTCGGGGGGCTGCTTCTTGCCGCGGGGGAAGTCGATCTCGACGAGGACGAACTTCTTGGAAGCCTCGGCGAACTCCGGCTGGTCGAAGACTTCCTTCTTCAAGCGGATGCACCAACCGCACCAATCGCTGCCGGTGAAGTCGACCAGGATGTCCTTCTTCTCGGCGGCCGCCTGCTTCTTCGCGGCGTCAAGGTCGGTGAGCCAGGTGTCCGCGGCGAAGAGCGACGGCAGCGTGGCGAGGAGGGCCAAGGCCGACAGGCCGAGACGGGCGAGGTTACGGGGCATCCAGTCATAACCCTCGATATCCCGAGGGTTGGCAAACCACAAAACCAACCCTGCGTTGCCAAAAGCAGGCAAGCCCCCATACCTGCCTGCCATGGCGACGACCCGCATCCTGCTGGTGGACAATGGCTCCCTTCGTCCGGAAGCCACGCTCGCCCTACGTCGACTATCGGCGGAAGTCGCTCAATTGCTGGGTCAGCCCGTGCACCCGGTCTCGGTCCTGCATTCGCACAAGATCGACCGCGCTCTGCTCGCCGGCGAACCCGCCATCATCTTCGAGCAGGCCGTGCGGCAAGCCAAAGCCGATGGCATCGCCGAGCTCATCGTGCTGCCGCTCTTCATCGGGCCCAGCCTCGCCCTGACGGAATACCTGCCGAAGGTCTTCAGCGAAGCTTTCCCCGGGGCGATGAAGTTGACCATCCGCCCGACGCTCTTCGGGGAGGACGGCGACGGTCTGCGCCGCATCCTGATGGAGAACCTGCACGAGGCCGGTTGGGATCCAGACCTCGACACGATCCTGCTCTGCGACCACGGCTCCCCCGTCCCGGAAGTCACCGCCTGCCGCGATGCGCTTGCTCGCGACCTCGCCGCCGAACTGAACCACGGCTCGAAACGCGTCCACCCCGTCATCGCCTGCTCGATGGAACGACGCGAAGGCCAGGAGTACGCGTTCAACGAGCCGCTCCTCGCGACCGCGCTGGGCCAGGTCAAGGGCAACGCCATCATCCTCATGCTCTTTGCCCTGCCCGGACGCCACGCCGGGCCCGGTGGCGACGTGGAAACCATCGCACGGACGCACGCGCCGGAATCCGCCCAAGTCCGCATCAGCCCCCTGCTCAGCAACGCCAAGCACGGGATGTTGGCCGACCTGATCGCCCGCCACTCCGGCCTACCCCCGCGCCCGCCGACGCGTGATTGGCGCTTCTGGATGGACGTCGGCTTCACCTGCTTAGGGTTTGCCGCGATGGGCATGCTGACCATCCAGGCCTTCGAAAACGGCCTCCTGGACGGACTCACCGGCAAGATCGCGATCGCCGCGGGCGTCGCCCTGATCGCCTTCCTCGGCTACGTTGCCTTCGCTTCGCGACGACCCGACGGCCGCTGAACTCAGGCGAACGCCGCGATCCGGCCCATCAGGCCGGCATGACGAGGTGGCGCGACGACGGCGCCGACGACCGCGATCAGCGGCGTGGGTAGCACGGAAACGTCCACCTTGCCGGAAGCCAGATCGGTCAACGTCGTGAGCACGTCGGACGCCCCGTCCTGGGAAACCTTGGACAGCAGGCGGATCGGCAGGTCGGCCGCGGCGCCGGCGGCGATCAGCTTCACGGCGACGGAGGGCAGCGCTTTCGCGCCCATGTAGAGGCAGAGCGTGGCGCCGGTCGCGACGTGCGCCGGCCAATTCTGATCGGTGCCATCGGCGCAGTGGCCGGTGAGAAAAGTGACCGACGCGGCCTTGCCGCGGTGCGTCAGCGGGAACGCCGCATCCGCACCCGCCGCCGTGGCGGCGGTGACGCCGGGGACGACCTCGAAGTTGATGCCATGCGCGGCGAGATGATCCATCTCCTCGCCCAGCCGGCCGAACACGCCGGGGTCGCCGCCCTTGAGCCGGACGATCAAACCGCCCTGACGAACCTCGCGCACCAACACCGCGTTGATCTCGTCCTGGGGCATCGAGTGCACGCCGCAACGCTTACCGACCGGGACGATCTTGGTCGTCGCCGGTATCTCCGCGAGGAGGGCATCGCCCGGGAGGGCGTCATGGATGACGACATCTGCCTGCTTGAGCAGACGCAGCCCTCGGACGGTGATCAGATCGGGAGCCCCCGGTCCGGCACCGACAAAGACCACCCGGCCGATGTCACAATTTACCATTTATTTAAACTTGACCCTATTTATGTAATCATCAGTCATCTTATCAAGTTAAAAACGCCATGGATAACCCCTCCGCCAAGCCGCTCACCAAGAACGAGGTCATGAAAGCTGAAAAGCCCGACCTTTCCGGGACGATCCGCGAGACCCTCGCCAATCCGGCCGCCGACCGCTTCAGCGGCGACGACGAGCAGTTCATCAAGTTTCACGGCATCTACCAGCAGGACGACCGCGACAAGCGGAAGGTGGCCAAGGAGTACTCCGTGATGGTCCGGACCCGCCAGACCGGCGGCATCGTCCCCGCCGCGCAGTACCTGGTCTACGACGAACTCTCCGGGCGCTTCGCCAACGGCACCCTGCGCATCACCTCGCGCCAGACCTTCCAGTTCCACGGCGTCGCCCAGCAAGGCGTCGGCTCCCTCATCAAGTCGATCAACGAGGCCCTCTCCTCCACCCTCGCCACCTGCGGCGATGTCAACCGCAACGTCACCGCGCCCTCGAACCCGCCTGTGGACGATGTCACGCAGCAGATCGAGGACGACGCGTTCACGCTCACGCGCGCCCTGTTGCCGAAGACCACGGCCTACCATTCCATCTGGGTGGACGGCGTGCAGCTCGACCTCGGGCTGGGCGACAAGATCGCGAAGGCCCGCGCCTCCGTCGACCAGACCAACCCTTACCTCCCCCCGCCCGCCGACCACGATGACAGCGGCGCTCCGGTCGACCTCCTCTACGGCAAGACCTACTTGCCGCGTAAATTCAAGACCGGCTTCGCGCTCCCGCCGAACAACGACGTGGACATCTTCACCAACGACATGGGCTTCGTCGCCATCGTCGAAGGCGGCAAGCTCGTCGGCTACAACCTCCTCGTCGGCGGCGGCCTCGGCACGTCCCACGGCAACAAGGCGACCTACCCGCGCCTGGCCGACGTCATCGGCTTCCTCACCCGCGAGCAGGTCGTCGCCGTCGGCGAGGCCGTGATCAAGATCCACCGCGATTGGGGCGACCGCACCGACCGCAAGCACGCCCGCATCAAGTACGTGCTGCAGGAGAAGGGCGTCGAGTGGTTCCGCGCCGAGCTCGCGAAGCAGCTGGGCGCCGCCCTCCCGGCCGCCAAGCCGTTCCAATTCAAGGGCCAGGGCGACGCCTTCGGCTGGGCCAAACAGCGCGACGGCCACTGGTTCCTCGGCCTCTTCATCGAGACCGGCCGCGTCAAGGACGCCGGCGACTACCGCCTCAAGACCGCGCTGCGCGTCATCGCCGAGCGCTTCAGCCCGACCTTCCGCCTGACCGCCACGCAGAACCTCATCCTTTCCGACGTGAAGGAGGCCGACAAGGCCGCGCTCGAGCAGGTGTTGCGCGACCATGGCTGCGCGATCGTCTTCAACCCCGGCCTCGTCAAGGGCCGCGGCATGGCCTGCCCCGCCCTCCCGACCTGCGGTCTTTCGCTGGCGGAATCCGAGCGCGTGTTCCCGACCATCCTCGGCAAGCTCGAGGACGCCCAGGCGGCCGCCGGCTTCGGCGGCGAGGAACTCGTCGTCCGCATGACCGGTTGCCCCAACGGCTGCGCCCGCCCCTACAACGCCGAGATCGGCTTCGTCGGCAAGGCCCCGGGCAAGTACAACCTCATGCTCGGCGGCAACCGCGAAGGCACGCGCCTCGCGCGCCTCTTCAAGGAATCCGTCCCGGCCGATGAGATCCCGGTCGTGGTCGGCGCCCTCTTCCAGCAGTACGCCAAGGAACGCAAGAACGGCCAGGCCTTCGGCGACTGGGTCGACCAGGCATCCGTCTGGCCCGTCGCCCCGTCCGCCTAAGCCCGCTGATGGCCGAGCTCGACCCAGCCCGCATCCCGGAACTCGACGCCCGTCTCGCGACGCTGGCGCCGGTGGACCGTCTGCGCTGGGCTTACGAGACCTTCGGCGCGCGAGCCGGCATCGGCACGAGTTTCCAACCCGCGGGCGTGGTCATCCTGCACCTTGCCAAGACGGCGGGCCTGCCCCTCCCGGCGTTCACGCTGAACACCGGACTGCTCTTCCCGGAGACCCTGGAGTTCAAGGCGAAGCTCGAGGCGCATCTCGGCATCACGGTCGAGGAAGTGTTCCCGGCGCAGACCGTCGAACAGCAGGCTGCCCAGTACGGCGCCGAACTCTGGAAGCGCGACCCGGAGAAGTGCTGCGAGCTCCGCAAGGTCGACTCGCTCGGCCGGAAACTCTTCGACCTCGACCTCTGGATCACCGGCATGCGCCGCGACCAGTCCGGCGAACGCGCCGCGACCCCGTTGCTCAGCCTCGCCGCCCGGCCCGATAATTCCGACGTCTGGAAGCTCAACCCGCTGGTCGACTGGAGCCGCGACCAGGTCTGGGCCTACCTCAAGGAACACGGCCTGCCCCACAACGTCCTGCACGACCGCGGCTACCGCTCCATCGGTTGCCTGCCCTGCACCCAGCCCACCTCCGGCGGCGACGAACGCGGCGGACGCTGGCCCGGCTTCGAAAAGAAGGAATGCGGCCTGCACACGCGCACTAAGAAATAATCTCTTTCAAACTCCTAGCCCTAGCCCTGTCCCTAGCCCTAGCCCTTTAATTCCAATGTCCCGCAACGCCCAAAACGACCACCTGACGCGCCTCGAACAGACGTCGAT
>JACCDY010279442.1_pt1 | contig 24361 bp, 19 predicted proteins | sample 7446391 | NCBI WGS metagenome assembly JACCDY01 (sample SAMN15323451, study PRJNA562643) | freshwater metagenome | isolation source: river surface water | place: USA:Blue River Watershed | collected 2017-08-18 | reverse complement strand
GGGAGGGAATCATGCTCGGGAGTGTCGATGCGTTGGAATTCTCGACCCCTTGCGGGAGGTAATCAAGCGGTTCGGCGGGGGATGCGACTATTGGGAGACCTACCTCCCTTTTCCGAACAGCATCACGTGCAGCGTCTTGAGCAGCACCTCGGCATCGAGCCTGAGGGAAAAATTCCGGATATAGTAGAGATCGTAAGAGAGCTTCTGGAGGGTATCCTCCAGGGAGGCGCCGTAAGGATAGTTCACCTGAGCCCAGCCCGTGATTCCGGGGCGGACAAGGTGTCGGAAATGATAGTGGGGGATCTGCTTTTCGTATTCGGAAACCAACCGCACCCACTCGGCCCGGGGACCGATCATGCTCATGTCCCCGAGAAGCACGTTCCAGAGCTGGGGTAACTCGTCGAGACGGGTCTTGCGCAGGAACGATCCGAACGGCGTCACCCTGCTGTCGGTTGTCCCGGTGTAGGCATCGCCCCTGTCACTTCCCGGACGCATGGAGCGCAGCTTGTAGAGGGTGAAGGGCACCCCGTGGATACCGACCCGTTGCTGGGAATAGAAAGCGGGGCCACCCTCCAGAATCCTGATGAGCACCGCGGCGAGCAGCATGATCGGAGCCGCGACAAGAAGCGCGAGAAGTGCGACCGTGAAGTCGAGGACCCTCTTGATCGAGGTGTAGATCGAATGCTGCACAAGCATGAAGTCCGCCTCGAGCGGCCATTCGGGCCCGATCAACTGGAGCGGAACTTTCTTCCAGTAGTTCTCGTAGAACGACTCCACGGAATGCACGGGCATTTCGCCGAAATGGATCGCCGAAAGGCGCTCCAGCAACGCGGGATCAAGTTGTGGAAGATCCGCCGCCACGACGATCGCCTCGTAATCCCTGGCGCTCTCCCGGTCGAAATGGGGGAGCAGATGAGCGGCATCAACCGTGAGCGTGACGCCGCTTCCGTCCGGAATTTCACTGCCAAGCAGCGACTTGTCGGCGGCCACGTACCGGATCATCTCGCTCTGGCCGCTGGCACGGTAGTCCCTGCAGAAAAACGGTCCGGATTTTTCGTCGAGAATCACCAGGAACTTGCCAACGCTTCTCAGGGACCGTGACCCAAACCAGTAAAACCTTCTGGTCAGGAGCGAAAGGAACACAAAGATCACGATGGATGCCGTGAAGATCGCACGGCTTGAGGTCGGCTCGGGACCGAACGAGGCGATGACGAAGAGGATGAATCCGGCGACGAAATAGCCGAAAACGCAGCTGATGAGTTGCTCGCTCGCATAACGCAGCGATGCGAAATCGGTGCGATAATTGTATCCCCGGACCAAGGCCATGCAGAACATCAGGACGCCGATCGGAACGAACAGGGCCGAGAGGGTGATCTTGTTATAGGATCCCGTCACTTTGCTGATTCCCAGATAAAGAAGAATCCACAACGTCAGATCCGAGATCCAAAGCACCAGGGCGAAGAAAAAGGATCTCTTGCGACCGCGACTGCGGCCTCTTGGCACGGAACGCCGTTCGACCGCGGGGGTTGCGGTTCGGGGGTGGTTTTCGTTCGGATGCGGGGGGGTCATTCCGGAATCGGCGTGGCAAGCCGAAGGCGAATGATTGAACGGATTGATCTTTCGATCAATCAAGGACTTGGAAGGGAGGGTAAAATCCCGAAAGCACTCTCAGGAACGCGGGGCGATCAGCCCCTCGGCGAGCCTGACAAAGTCTCCCGCAGCATCCTGCTCCTCCACAAAGGACGATCCCCTCGCCGCGCTCTCACCTCGGAGAGCGGGGTCATCCCGATAGCGAAGGATCGCTTCCATCAGGAGATCTGCCGCGCCGGGGGGGATGACCTCCCCCAGCCCCCTTTCCCGGATGGTCAGGGCCACCTCGGAGCCGGCCGGGCCCACGAACAGGCAGGGGCGCGAAGCGGCGAGCACTCCGTAGAACTTGCTGGGAACCACCAGCCCGCAGGTTCCCTCCCTCATTGTGACCAGATGGAGATCACCGGCTCCCAGGCTTTCGGAAAGGAGATTCTCCGGCTGGGAAGGGAAAAAGCGGATGTTCCGAAGACCAAGTCTCTTTGCCTCCTCCTCAACCGCGGCGGCACCGGGCCCTCCGCCGATGATCAGGAAGCGAATATCCATCTCGCCGCGCTCCTGCAGCAACAGGGCCGCCTTCAGAATGGTATCGAACTCATGGGCCCTGCCCAGATTGCCGGAATACTCGACGATGAAATCACCGGGGTTTCCGTGATCGGCACGGAAGCGGTTGGCCCTGGGGTCCACCGGGCGGATCTTCTCCCGCTCGATGCCGGTGTTCAGGATCACGCGGATCCGTTCGGCGGGCATTCCCCTCCCCCTCAGTCGCTCCTCCATGCAGCGGCCGACCACCACGGTCAGATCATGCAGCCTCATCGCGAAATGAGAGACACCGATAAGCAGCCCCGTGAGCCAGCTATTCTTGCCAAGCACTCCCAACTCGGCAGCCACCTCGGGATAGAGATCCTGCGCCCAGTGGATCGATCTTGAGCCCTTCATCAGCGCAAGCAGCGGCCCCACTGTCAGCAGCATCGGGGGGTCCGTCTTGGTCACCACCACGTCGGCGCGGGGTAGCCTCAGGGCATGCCATCCAAAGGATGGAATCATCAGAAGGTAGCCGAATGCCCTCGAAAGCAGACTTTTCTTGGACAGTTCCGCTCCGCATCGGATGACCCTTACCCCGTCCCTCTCGGTCGTCCCCGCGCGCTCACCCGCACAGACGCTTGTCAACACGGAGACATCCCATCCCGCGCGCACGAATCGGCGCGCCACATGCTCGAGCACCCTTCCGGTCGCCCCATCGGCCGGCGGATAGACCCTGTTGATGAAAAGGATGGAAGGCATTAGGAAACTTGAAACCTGAAATGGGAGACCTGAATTATCCCGGGCTGTGCCAAATGTCGAAGCCTGAGAACTCCTACATCCCCCTCTTCCGTTTCGTGTTTTTGGACATTGTGACAAAAATGGAAATAAGTTCGTCCGCTTCTTTCCAAATCGGGTTGATGCTTTCCGCGGGAATTCCGCATTCATCGCGCAGAAGTTCCAGCCAGAGATGCGTTTCATCCGCCTCCTGGCAACAGATTTCGATTTTTGAGAGGAATTCCTCGGCACTTCTGGCACGACTGGCCTCTCGATAATTGGCAGCCACGGATGTTCCGGATCGTAGCAACTGCTTCCCAAGAACCGCCAGTTCCTGCCGACTCTTGTTCATTCCGACATAAAGACGGACAACCATTGCGGCAAATTCCTTAGTCCTGTTCCGAAGCTCCATTTTCCCAGCGGATGAGTTCATATCAGGCTTCAGATTCCAGCTCTCCGCTCTCAGATCTCGGGTTTCCAGTCTCAGGTCTCAGGTTTGACGGCACCCGCCTCCCGACGGGCCGTGCCGCCCTTTCGGGGCTGATCGCTCGACTCTCAGTCTACCGCACCCGATCCCTCGGGCTTGATTCAGGTTTCCCATTTCAGGTTTCAAGTTTCCGGTCTCAGGTTTCAAAAAGGGTTTACTCCGTAAATCAGCCAATACTCCGCGGTTTTCAGGAATTCAATGAGTGCGAAGCGATTGATGTCCCTTTTTCCCCGGTTGGTTTTCCACCACTCGATGGAGGCTTCCGTCACGCCGAATCGGATTCCAGGCATGACTTTCCTGAACGTGGCAAGCGCCCGCCTGGTATGGAACGGTGACGTCACGATGACCGCGGACCGGACCCCCGCATCCTCCAGCAACGGCTTGAGTAGCGTGGCGTTGGTGTAGGTCGTGGTCGCCTTGGATTCGGTGACAATGTCGCCGGCGGGCACACCGGCGCCGATCAAGACCTTGCGGCAACGGGAGGCGTCACCCGTGCCGGTCACGAAGACTTTGGGTGCGATGCCTTCCCTGTAGAGTCTCGCCGCCTCCAGGGGACGGGCCAACGGTTCGCCACCAAGAACGATCAGCGCGTCGGCCTGTTTCAGGGGCACGGAAACCACCAGCGCCTTCCGCCACATCCGCTCGAACCCCTCTCCCCGGAACGCAATCAGGCAAGCGGCCAACAAGCCCAGCGCCAGGAGAGGTAGGATCCGCTTCACTTGGTCATTGGAAGAGCTCCATGCCCAAAGCTAAAGACTAAAAAGTCCGCTTCCCCACAACCACTTCCCCGGCCCTGCACATGGTCCCCGGAGCGAGCGTTACTCCTGGCGCGATGAAGACCGATGCCGCCACCCAGCACCCCTCCCCGATCACGATCGGCTTGGTCACCAGATCGAAGTTGGCGCTGCGAAACCGGTGAGAGCCCGTGCAGAGGAAGGCTCTCTGGGAAATGCAGACATGAGAGGCGATCGTGACGGGAGCCAGACTGAGGATCAGCACTTCATCACCGATCCAGACATGGTCACCGATCGAGAGGCGCCAGGGGAACGTGATGTTCACCCGGGAACGGATCACGACCCCGTGGCCAACCTTGGCCCCGAAGAGACGGAGCGCCGCCACCTTGAAGGCGGAAGGAACCGGAAACCACGGGGCAAAGAGCAACGACCGGACCACCCACCAGAGCAACTCCTTGCCCCGAGAAGCGCCGCGATCGAAGGAGGAATTGTCAAACCGGTCGAGTCTCATGGAGGGGTGGGGGGCTTTGGGATTTTCCGGGATTGAACAGGCGCAGAAGCAACCAGCCGAAACAAAATGGATAGACCACGAGCAGCGTGATGTCGCGGCCCATGTTGAAAGTCAGAACCAACCCTATCGCATAAAGCAGCAGGTGGCCGATATCGCTTCCCATGAGGTCTTGTCGTGCCAGAACCGCGATCCAGAAGGCCATAAGCAGGGCCGAGGCGATCGGGCCGAGGATCCGACCAAAGTTCACCACCCCCTGACCGATCATGCCGGTCGAGATGGAAGCCGCTACACCGCCGGATTTTGACGACTGGTCGCCATATGCCATCCCTCTGGCGATTGCATAGTCGATCCCGATCATCGGCTTGCCTGGCCAGAGCACGCGGGGAATGGGATTCACCACCTCGGCGAAGTAGCGCTCGCCCCAGTTCACCTTGTAGGAGCCGTTTTCGATGAAGTAATTGATGTAGCCAAGTTCCTCGAACATGTTGAACCCGAGGTGTTTTCTGGTCTTCAGCTCCTCATCCTTCGCCCCGCCGGCCTTGAAAGCCTCCGTGATGGTGCCCCTGTCACGGTTATCAAGGACGAACTTGAACCATCCTTCCAGGGCCAGGAAGGCGGCAAGCGCGATCCCGAGTCTCAGCCAGATACCACCCCGGAGGCGAAGTGTCACGAAGGCCATGAATGCGGGCAGCAGCACCGCAAGCATGGTATTGCGCGTGCGCCCGAATACGAAAAAGGGAATCGAGAGCAGGTAGAGCACGCCCGAAAGCACCAGCGTGGGCACTTTTTTGCTTAGCGCCAAGGTGACGCCGAAGAGCGCCGTCAGCATGATCTGGAAATACCCTGCCAAGGCGTAAAGAAAATCGATGCCGCTTCCGATGCGATCCCTCTCCCAGGGATTCGATTTCTCGCCGAGGTAGGGGAAGAAGAGTCCCACAACGTCCCAGTCGGTGCGCACCAGTGCGGTCGTCATGAGGACCAGCCACGGAAGAACGAGGTAGCGTGCGATCCTGGAAACCTGTTCCTGAAAACCCGGCGTATCGATCTCCCGGGAGCGCATGGCGGCGAAGATCCTGCTCTGTCCGTCACCCAATCCACCGTTCATCCATGCATTCACCCTGGGAGCGAGCACGCCTAAGGAAAGAAAGAAGAGCAAGACCTCCCACCAGGCATCGTTCAGGCGGTCTGCCCCGATGATCCTCACGTACTCGGTGTAATCGTTGTACATCGCATCCCCGGGATACCAGGCCGCCGCCGTAGCGAGCACCACAAGCATCGGCACCCCCCATGCCTGCTCGCGGGCCTTCCATGCGACCCAGGCAAGTCGCGCAATGACCACCAGGCAAAGGTAGAAGGGGATCGGCAGGGAGGCGGCTTCCATGGGGAAGAAAGGGGAAATTTAGAACAAAGCGCCGGGAAGTCTAGAGCCGCTCACTTGAACAAGATGCAGGCAGGCGGCGCTCCCCCCCCTAGTAGCCAACCGTAAACATCTTTCATCTGACGGGCCACCCCCTTCCAGGTAAAGCGCTGCCTGATGAGTTCCCTCCCCCGATCCCCCATGGCGGAAAGCTCTTCGCCGTTCATGTTGAAAAGAACCCCCAGTCCGGCGGCAATGCTTTCGGGATCGGTTCCGATCCTGATTGCCGCACCTGAGGCGAATCCTTCCGGAAGATTGCATTGCGGAGTCATCAGCACCGGAAGCCTGAAGGCCCATGCTTCCAGGACCGCCATCGGCAATCCTTCGCTGAGTGAGGGAAGAACGAAGGCATCTGCGGACCGAAACAGCCTCTGCTTTTCCTTCCCAAACGTCGCCCCGCAAAAAATCACGTCCGCCTCACCCGGCAGGCCTTCGGCGCACTCCTCCAGATGCCCCCCCCTGATCTCAAGGTCCTTGCAAAGCCGCATCAACTCCGCTTCATGACCTCCTTGATCCCATCCCGCGATGACAAGCTGCCAAGACGCATCCCGATTGGAGCGTCCCTCCGGATCCTTGAGCTTTTCAGCAAATGCCCGGATCAGATTAGGAAGACCCTTCTTGGGATGAATCCGCCCCAGGAATAGCAGTGTTTTCTTAGCTTCTGCTTCAGGTTTCAGGTTAGCGGACCCGGCCGTTGCTGCGCATCCGTTAAGGCGAGTTTCAAGTTTCGTGAACTCATCCTCCGGAAGATCCACTCCGTTGGGAACAATGCAGATCGGATTGTTCAGTCCGTAGTTCCGGAATGACTCCGCCTCAGCGACCGAAAGGGCCCGAAGACAATTGGCCGCATGCAATTGACGGTTTTTGAAAAGAATCGCCGCGATCCGTTTCTTCCAGGCTGCATTGCCGAGTGCCCAGGAATCGAGGGATCCGTGCGGAGCCACAATCATCGGCTTGCCGGTCTGCTCCGCCCAGCGAAGAGCAGCCCAAGAGGGATACCTCCAAAGCGTGGCCGCATAGAGCAGATCGGCACCCGGATCGAGTGCGGGCAGAAGGCTGGGCGAATAACCGAGGGAAGCGGGGCCACTCACCGGGACGGCCGTCGGTTTCAGCGGCAGCCACCTTGCGTCGTCCTCGGCCGTGTGGCGGTCCTCCAGGCCGACGACATCGATTTCCATCCCATGAACCAGATGGAGTTCACGCTGTAGGGCCATCTCCGCCTCAAAGATCCCACCATCGGCACGACTCACGGATTCAAGAAGGCAGATGGAGTGCATATGGCTAGGTGGAATGGCTGGCTACCTACCTTACCTTTGCGTCATCGCCCGGAGAATCAACCTGTCAATCCAAGCTGTACTTTTTCCAGGAGAAGAGAGTGCCGACTCAATGGCACTAGAAAGCCCGGAGGCAAAATGCGATGGCCCCCAGTTGGCAATGATCTCTCGGCTCTTGCTACCCATCTTCAGTCTTCGATCCGCGTCACCGGCCATTTTCAGCATCAGTTCGGCAAGATGGCCCTCATTTGTCGGATCAAAGGTCCAGCCGTTGACCTCCTCCTGCACGAGATCTTCGGCGCAACCGCAACGATTACTGACAAGAACGGGCAATCCGGCTGCCATCGCCTCATTGACGACAAGACCCCACTGCTCCGTGGTGCTGGCATGGATGAATGCGGAAGCATGCGCATAGTAGGCCGGGAGCTCGTCATACCCCTTTGCCCCGACAAGGCGGACATGGTCGGCCACTCCGCAACAACGGATTTCCTGCTCGATGAGTGAACGCTCCTCCCCCTCTCCTGCAATCACCAAGTCAAATGCCGAAGGATGAGGAATCGGGGAGGTCAACTCCTTCCGATACCGGGCATAAGATCGAATCAAACCCGGGATGTTTTTCTTCTTACCGAACCGGGCGCAGGCAAAGAAATACCTTCCGGGCAACCCATGGGAGTTCCTTTGCTCGCCAGCGCTCTTCGCGCTTTCGCGGGCGAAATAGTCATTGTCGACGACGTCATACCCCATGAAGATACGCTCTCCAGGCAACCCCAACTTCAGCAGATAACGGGCCTGAGGCGCCCCCCCAGCCAATCCCGAGGAGCAGAGCCCCGCCAAGCGGCGCTTAATGAACTCCTTGGGCAAGGATCGGGGTTCGTCGAACTCGTTGCTCTCGGAAAGCATCACGGCGGGAACCCCCTTCCGCGATGTCCACTCCAATGCGGCCAGACTCACGGGTAACCCCCACCCGCTCACGCAGACCGCATCGGGCCGGAGGAGATCCAACCGGTTTGCCATGGCCTTCCTGATCTTTGCGAGGGAAGCGCCGGGAGAGGGAAAGAGCGTGTGCCGCTCGTATCGCGAGTCACCGGAATACTCAAGGACCTTGAACTCATCCCTCCCCGTAAGTTCGATCAGATGGGTTTCGTGGCCGGAGGCCTCGGCAAAAGCCTCCCATCTCGCATGGTGGTAAGGCACCATATTGATGATGATTGCGGCAATTCGGCGCATGAGAATCCCGGTGCGATTCATGAACTCCCCAAGGAGAGGAGGGCCGCCACTTTCTCGGCGTGTCTGCGGGGGGATCCAACCTTGGCGATATGATTTCTTCCGGCTTCGCCCATTGCTCTCGCCCTTTTTTCATCAAGCAGCAACCCCGCGACCTTTTGTGCCATGGTCGGAATGTCATGACTGTCGAGTAGGAATCCGTGGTCCTCTGAATCAATCATTTCGCCAAGTCCCCCATGAAGCATCGAGGCCACGACAGGCACCCCGTAGGACATGGCTTCCAAGGGGGTGCGCCCCATGGCATCCCAGTCGGAATTGAAAACCATGACATCCAAGATCCTGTAAAAGGGTTCCATATTTTTCTGCCATCCCATCCAGATCACCCGGTCCTCAATTTTCAACTCCACCGACAACTGCTTCAACCCGGCCTTCTCCGGACCATCCCCCGCGATCAGGAACCTTGCATCGGGAACGAAGGCGGCCACCTCCGCAGCTACCCTAAGAAAGATATCCCATCGTTTTCTGGGGATTAGCCATCCGGCGTTACCCATGTATTTTTTCGAAGGATCCAAACCCAGCAGGAGTGCGCTGTGCTGACGCTCTCCCTCAAATGAGGCTTCCGGCAACGTGATCGGCGTGGAAATGGGATAGGAGACAATCTTGTCTGTGTTTCGCAGTCTGGGCACAAAAGCCAGTGCTTCGTTCATGATGAAACGTGAGGGATAGATAATCCTTCTGAACCGCATCACCGCAACCAGATAGATCAGATTCCAGCCGAATTTGCTCTTCACCCCCTGATGATGGAAATGCAGGGAAAGGATGCGGTTTTTTTGGCAAAAGTTCCCAATTGCAAGCATCGCCATGAGATTGTGGCCCACCATGACCAAGGCATCGGCATTTTTGGCCCGCAGGCTCCACTTCAGGCGCAGGAAAGATCTCCACCCCCAGCGCCCATGGTAGCCGATTGCCGAGGCGGAGATCCCTTTGGCTTCCAGCACGGGCTTTAGCGCCCCCATCTCGTTGAGTGAAAGAATCTCGACGTCGTGTCCCAACGCGATCAACTCCTCAGCAAGAAGAAGCGTTGATTGCTCCATTCCTCCAAGATTGGTGCATTGGATGAGGATCAGGATTTTCAATGGAACTGCGGAGGAAGACTATTGGAATGCACTCAATGACGGAGCAATTCTCCGCCCGGAACGCCAAGGATCGTCAGCATCAGCCTTGGGGACTTGTTTGCCAGCAACTGGGTGCTGCCTATGAACGGGAGGCCATCATGCTCCAATGTGAAGGGGCTGTTGATCAGTTGGCCTTCCATTCTTTTGAAGTATTCGACGATGAACTCCCCGTGCCTGTCTTTTGGGGCAAGCAAGTCAAAGTAGCTCACACCCGAAGGAGTCTGGGATTTCAACCCCAGAAGTCGTATGGCATGGATGTTGGCGTACCTGATGTTTCCGTTGAAATCGGAGGTGATCACAGGCACAGGAAGCCTGCTCACGATATCGCGCTCCTCACTCAATAGTCCCCTGAGCTTGTTCAGAAAATAGCAGAGCAAGGAAGCCAGCGTCGCGGTGCAAACAGCATGCCCCAATCTCAACCACGGGGTAAGGCGATCGTTTGAAAGGACCGTATTCCCATTTATCCTAGCCGCGACTTCCGGATGCAGCAGCGCCACCGCTATGATCACGCAGCAGATCACGGCCCAGCAATACATCGAGACAGGGCGAAGATAAAACGCCATGACAAGAAGCCCGATCGAAATGGCGAAGGGTGTGACCGTCGAACCCGGAATCAGGGAATCCAATAATAGAATCGCCGCGATCAAGCCGAATGGCAGCAGGATCTCGATCGCCAACCTTCGGCGGGAGTTGCTTATGGGTGTAAGCATGGGTCACAAGAAGCTGGCGGCATGCTCATGAACCTCGTTCCATCATGCTCGCAAAAGCCGAGAGATAAAGGTCGAGTGCCCTGAAATAATCCGTTTTGAGGATGTTATTGGGAGGGCCGAAAGGGGTGGTGTTGACATCGCAGACGAAGATTTTCCCGCTGCCTGCGTCCCGAAGAACGTCCATCTCACCGTAATCCAGCTTCATGGCCCTGGCAAATGCCGTGATCCTTTCAAGTTCCCGTTTGGAAAATTCCAGCAGCGGCTTGAACAGAGAAGCAGTCAGGTTCGTGTTTGAGAAGCGTGTCGAGAGCGGTCTGAACTTGCGGTAGCCGAACGGGATTTCGCCATCGAAAAAGACCACCCTCAAGTCCATCACGCAATCGACCCCTGACGTGTTGTCGATCACGCGCTGGCACATGAACCCTTTGGGAATTTCCTTAAGCGGGCCCGTGATGACTTCACCGACGTGCCGGGCATTCTCGACCGGCTTGAGCAACATCTTCCCGCTCCAAGTGGTCCCATCCAGACCAAGGGAATAACCGAACGTCTCCCGATGAACCTCATCCACCCTGTTTTTTGAAATGTCGACGACATGCTGGTTGTAAACCCGCCTGTTAATCTGACCCGGCGGCCACGGCATGCCAAAGGTGGCATCCTGCCAGCGGAACACCGCATCCGCTTCACCCAATGATCCAATGTTGTTGGTCAGCCTCCATCCAAGCATCCTTGATATCCTCCAAAGAGCCGTTCCCGGGTAAGGCAATTCCGGGTAAGTCAGCATCAGCTTCTTTACCCCTGCGATCCGGCGGAGAAGATAAGCTCCCTCAAAGGCGAACCTTCGGGAAATTTTATCGATGTAGTGTTGCATGGGGGGCGGCCGCTTCATCGAGCGTTTCTCTGCCCAATCTCAGACAGGGTAAAGACGACGACTTCAAATTGGCTCTAGTTTCTATACTGGGTGAGCATCCCCTTTCTTTTCAAGAACAGCATCTCTATTCCTTTCTAGGGTCTTATCCGAGACGGTGCGTGAGCGCCGAGAGGTTTTTGCCAAGACTTTCAAGACCAAAGCAACCGGATGTTATGCGGGCCTCGCGGGACATGGCCTGCAGTCTTGCCGGATCCTGAATCAGCAATTGGAACGCCTCCGCCAGCGCCATGGGATCACCGGCCGGAACGATCAAACCGTCCGAGCCATCAGTCACCACCTCCCCGCAGTTGGCCGTGGCAATAACGGGAAGTCCGTGGGCCATTGCCTCCAATTGAGTCAGGGCAAATCCGTCCGACAGGGTTGGCAGGACGAAAAGACCGGCCCTTTCGTAAAATTCCCGGGTACGATCCCGAGAGACTGGCCCATGAAAGGTCATGTTTTCGGGAGCGGAGGCAAGGGCTTCCGGTGAGATCCCGAGAGGACCGACGACATCGAAGCGAACCGGCTCTTTCTCCAGGAGCTTAGCGACCTCCATCAGGTATTGGATTCCTTTTCTCAGGATGACCTGGCCGAGGAACAGAACCCGCAAGGGACGCTGTTGGGAGAAGCTTGAACCAAGCCCATGGGAATGGGCGCGGAAGACTGCCGAAGGCAGCCCTGAAAGGGCGTCACTGCTTTGCGGGAGCAAAGTGGCGTCAAACCGGAAACCGGAATGTGTATCCAAATTACGCTGCGGTCGTTGTTTGACCTCTCCAACTTCATATGCCAACGGCACGACCTCCAGTTTGCTTTCGGGGACGCCCTGTCTGACGAGGGCCTGCCGCGTCCAGTCCGAGTTCACCATCACCAGGTCAGCAACGGACCATTCCTCCTCGCGCCTCCGGAAGTAGGCCTCAGGAATTTCAACTGATCGCAGGGACCATCCCGGCCACCTCTTCTCCTCCTCCTTCACCAGTTCCACCTCAAAACGGGAGGGATCCATCTGGCAGACGATCGTTTTCCCTCCACTCTTCTTGATCCATTGGGCCGGCTCCAGAAAGCCGGTGTCATAGCCGAAAAATACAGTGGAGCTGGGAGCCGGGAGCTGGGAGTTGGATGACTGAAGGTGCTGGACAACTTTCTGGCCAAAAGCCTCACCGACTTTTAGAAAGCCTTCGTAGGGATTAGCAAAGCGACGGCGTGAAGCCTTGAGTGCCTGGAGATTGAATCCGGTGACCGGAGCATCGGCTAGATCTGCATGCCAGCGGTTTGCCAGCGAGCTTTTAGCGGTCACCTTTCCCAGGAGTCTCCATGGAGCCGAGGCCCAAAAATCCGTGTAAAGCTGCTGCAAGTTTCCCGCACGATCAAGAATACGGGGAATAGCATAATGTTCTCGCGCCCCGATTTGGCTGCAGATCCAGTTCATGGCAGACTCAACCATTTTCTATATCCCGCCCATGAAACGGGATGGCGGCGGCTTAATGCTTGAGGGATGCCTTTGATGGCTTCCCTCCACCAAAAAGGCTCTCGGATTAGCCATGAGAAGCCCCTGTTGGCAGCGTAACGTGCTTGGGAAAGCAGTCTCCAGGTGATCATGAATAGCATCTGGGGAAAGGGACATCTCATTACAGTACTCCAGAGTTCATTCCGGGCATGGCGGTGATGATTCCGTAGTTCACTGCGACCCGATCCCGTCCAGTGGTGGCGGATCGTGATGCTAGGGAAGAACACAACCCCCCATCCAGCAGCCACACATTGAAGCGCGTAATCAGGCTCCTCATACATATGGAAAAACATCGTCTCGAATCCCGGCAGGGAACGGTAGGTCGAAACTCGGAGACATGCCCCGGAACACGGAAAGGAGCGGACGGCGCGGGTATCGCCAAAGTTTTCCTGCTTCATGGTTTCCGGGTATTCGTCCGTACGCTGGGGAAAGGTCGCGACGGCCAGCGTTGGATTCTCTCCGAAAAGGTACCGCAGTGTTGCCAGACAATCCGCCTGCTCGGGATAGCTGTCGTCATCGAGCGCAAGCACCAGATCCCCCTTCGCCTCGCGCATCATCCGGTCACGCGAGGCGACGGATCCTCTGCCCGTCTCATTGACAATGATTCGGATGTTTTTGATTTCCCCTTTTCTCCCTTCGTTTTCCACCACCTCTTCCGTGTCATCCGTGCATCCGTCCGCGGTGATCAGGACCTCCAGGGGCCGCGGATCCAGCCTCCGGATCACCCCCAATGTCCGGGCAAGATCGCCCGAACGGTTCCTGGTCGTGATCATCAGGGAGATGTTGATCATGTTCTGCACGGCTTTTGCGATCAGCGGACGAGGGCCGGATGGTTATTCAGTTCCTCAACGGAAGGGAGATCCTGTTGAGGATTTCATCCAATTCACGGGAATTGGTTTTTATCCCCGCGTGCTTCGCTTTCACGCGATTCCACTCCCTCATTGTCCGCAAGTAGGTCATGGGCCAGTAGGATTTCATCGTCACTGCATAGCGCACGCAACGGGCGGCGATCAAAAGGGAGGTGCGCCATCGCGGCTTGATCTCCGGAAGGCAAGCCCACTGAAAGAGGAACGCTGCACGTAACTGCAGGCTCGTCCGGCGCCGGGAAAACTTACGGAATGTTCCGCCATCGTAGTGGTAGACGAGACTCGCGGGCTCGAAGATGCAGCGCCACCCCCTGCGCCATGCCCTGAAACAGAGCTCTGTTTCCTCGCAATATGCAGGATAAAAAAGGCGGTTGAAGCCGCCCAGTTCAAGAAACTTCCTGCGATCCACCGCCATGAATCCGCCGACGGTGATCAGCGTATGCGAGGTGGTCTGTTTTGTCGTATCGCACCCCCAGTAATAGAGGCCGCAATTGCTCCAGAGATGCCACGGACCGCACGTGAACTCCTTCCCCTCCCAGTCCCTTGATGTCGAACCGACCGCAAAGACGTCCTCGTACTTGAAATGCCCCATCAGGGGAGCAATAAAGTTTTCGTCTACTCTAATGTCGTTGTTCAGCAGGATGATAACGTCTTCGGATCGGGACGGGACGAAATCATTGTACGAGAAGAGCATCTCGTTCAAGGGCGCCGTGACGAACTCGAATTCGGGACAGTTCTTCGCCGCCCACTCGCGGTCCGCTTCCGTACTGCGATTGTCGAGGATGACGACCGAGCACTCCCTCCCCCACTTCCAGAGAGCAACGCGTAATGTCGGCACCAGTTCTTCCAGAAAGGAGATCCCGTTGTAGTTGAGGATAGCGATGCAGAGAGTTGGGTCTTTCATGGCTTGGCATCGCCCCCCATCCGGATAATCCGGTCGCATCCCTCCAGCGTCACCAGACGATGGGCGATCGTTATCATGGTCATGCGTCCCTGGAGCGCACGGATCGTCTTCATCACCTCCTCCTCCATTGCGTGGTCTAGGGCGCTCGTGGCCTCATCGAGAATCAGGATTTCCGGCTTGTGATAGAGGGCGCGGGCGAGCCCGATCCTCTGACGCTGTCCGCCCGAGAGACGGACGCCGCGTTCCCCCACCTTGGCGGCGAATCCCCCGGCCAGATCCCGCTCGATGAAGTCGAGGATCTGGGCTCCCCGCGCGGCCTCGCGAAGGGCCTGTCGGTCGATTTTGGAAGGATCGATACCGAAGGCGATATTTTCCGCGATGTTCTCGTCGAGCAGGTAGATGTCCTGCGGCACATAGCCGATAAGCCTCCGCCATGAGGCGACGTTCGCGGCGGTGACCGGCACGCCATCCACCAGCAGACGTCCCGAAACCGGCCTGTGCAATCCGAGCAGGATATCAACCAGTGTCGATTTTCCCGAACCCGAGGGGCCAGCAATCCCGACCGATTCATTCTTGCGGATGGTCAGGTTGAAATCACGGAGGATGGGGTTGGGGGCGGAGGGATACCCGAAGGAAACCCCATCCATGGTGATTTCACGGTTGAACTTCATGGACTGCCAGACCTCGTCGAGGGGAGCGGGACTGTCCGCCGCCTCGATCTCGAACATTTCCTCCTCGAGTTGGTTGAGCGTGTAGTTGTTCGCGGCGATTTTGACCATCTGGGTGTACATCATCTGCAGCGAGGGAAGGAGACGGTATCCGGCAAAGGCCATCACGGAAAGATTGGGCAGGATATCCGAGAACGGGCGACCCTGGAGGGCAAGGACCACGACGATCGATACCAAGCCGCCGAAGGCGAGCGGCTCCACAAGGTAACGGGGACCGTTCCCGTAGATCGGGATGCGGGACTGGTAGGTACCGATCTCCCCGGAGTGCTCCAAGGCCCTCCCGATGAAGTGACCCGAACGCCCGTGCACCATCACCGTTTTGATGCCGTGAAGGAACTGCGCCGTGTTCCTTCCGAACTCCATGTTGTGGAGCTGCAGCCTTGTGCTGACCTCCCTTGTTCTCGGCCTCAGCCAGGCAAAGGAACCCGCGTAGAAACCGCCGAAAACCACTAGGGCGCCAAGGGCGATGAGCGGTTGCACAAGGAAGACGGCCCCCACCAGGAAAACGATGAGAATGATGCGGGTCAGGACCTCTCCCAAGGGAAGCAGCAACTCCTCGGTGAAGAAGCGGATATCCAGCACGCGCTGGTTCAGCGCCGAGGAATTCCTGGCAAGATAGAAGGAATAGGGCCTTGCCGCGTAGGAGCGCAGCAGGCGTCCCCTCAACCAGTGGGAAAAGCCGTAGGCGTAGCGGATCCGGAAGACCTCGCTGGCCATGCTCCCCACACTGGCAATGACAAGCAGGGCGATGGCGAAGATGCCGGCGACGGCCAGCAGATGGTTCGTCGACATCGGCGGGAGGAATCCGAGCAGGACTCCCCCGAAGGTCGAATGGCGGATCCTCTCCGGGTCGGCGGCCAGCGCGAAGAACGGAAACACCGAGGTGACCCCCACGAGCTGGAGCAGTCCGTTGAAAAGGATCCAGCCGAGCACGGCAAACAGCTTCAGGCGCCCGTAGGGCAAGGCCAGCCTGTAGCACCGCGAAAGGAGCCGGAGAAACGGCGAGATCATCGGGAAACGACCGGGGAAAAGGTGAAGGAGGGGGGTGGAACGTGGAACTTCCGGACCACTGAAAGATACAACGCAAGGACTTGAAAAAGAGCAAATTCTATCACCCGCCCGGGCCCGTTTGCTGGGAAAATCATCTCAGGGAGAGGAACGGGGCGAGCGTCCCTCCAGAAATGAGCGGATCCGGTCGGTGTTGCGTTCAAAACACCACCAGACCGCGGCGGCGTAGGTCAGCACCGCCAGCAGGATCGCCGAAAAGCCGAGCAAGCCGGCGATTCCGGGACAGGAACGGGCACCCTGGAAAAAGACAAAGAAGAGGAAGGAGAGCAGGGGAAAGTGAACCAGATAGAGGGTGTAGGAGATTTCCGATCCCCATCGGGAAAGCTTCCGGTAGGGCTTCCATCCCTCCTCACGGGTGGCCAGTCCCGCTACCAGAACGGCCACGCCTCCGCCGATGCAAGCGTCTGCAAGAGCGCCTTCCAAAACGCAGCGACTGGCAACAAGGCTGGCGGCTGTCAGGACAAGACCCGCCGCAAGGAAAGGGCTCGATCCGGCGATCCGGCGGAACCCGTCGTGCCGCAGGAGATGGTTCACCCAGGCGCCGAGGCCCCAGATCAGGCCTCCTTCCAGGATGCCCGCGGGCAGGAAAACCAGGATGCCCGCGGCGAAGGACCAAGAGAGGATTCTTGTGCGGCAACCAACCCCCGCCACACAGCCAAGAAGGAGGGGAAAGAGAAGATAATACCAGAACTCGTTGGCCAGACTCCAAAGAGGACCATTGGTTCCGAAACAGGGAACCAGCACCGTCTGGAGGAACGCGATGTTGCCGAGAAAAACCGGAAGCCCGAGGGCGGCGGGAACCTCGGGAGTGGGGCCGGAATTGTAGATCCCGTGGAAGCCCCCGGCATAGCCGGCCGGGGCGAGGTGGAGGCCGAGACGATCCCAAGCGAGGGTCAGCAGCAGGGCGGGGATGAGGACGACCCAGAGACGCGTCAACCGTCGCAGCAGGTATCCCTTCCAACCCCAGGATCCCTTGCGGAACGCACCCGTCACACTCCCTCCGACAAGGAATCCGCTCAGGACAAAAAAGACCACCACCGCCTGATGCCCCAGACCGGTCACCAGATAAAAGACCTTCGTGGCGATACCCGGCGAGGCAAGTTCACGGAAGGGAACGAACAGAAAGGCCCGGAGATGCTCCAGACAAACCAGCAGGGCCGCCATCCCGCGCAGAAAATCAAGGTGAACGAGATGGGGTTTCACCGCGATTGACCGGTCATGAGGATCGATATTGCGCACCAAGCCTCACGGAACCGTCCAAGGGCGTCACCCCTCGTAGACCCCCTTGCTGCCGTAGGTGTCGCCGTAATGGCCCGAGTAGTAGTAGGAACCGTAGGCATTGGCACCCATCGGAACGCAGTTGAAGACGATTCCAGTCGGCTTGAGATGGACCTCGTCGAGCGTCTTGAGGGCGCGCTTGACCACCCTGGAGGGGGTGGTGAACGAACGGACCACCAGACAGAGCACGTCGACATGAGGGGCGATGAGCAGCGTGTCGCTGACGGCGAGGACCGGGGCGGAATCGATCACCACGCGGTCGTAGTGTTTCAAGGCCTCGGCGAGAAGGTTGCGGAAAGGCTGTCCCGCGAGGAGCTCCGAAGGATTCGGGGAGCGTCCGCCCGCCGTGAGGATCGAGAGTCCCTCGACACCCGAGGAAACCGCAGCGTCCTGCAGCTTGACCGTGCCGAGAAGCACCTCGGTGAGGCCGGGCTTGCGATGCATACCGAAGAACATTTTCGAGATCACCGGCTTGCGCAGGTCGGCGTCGATCAGGAGGGTCCTGAGACCCTGCTGGGCGAGCGTCGCGGCGAAGTTGGAATTGCTGAACGACTTTCCTTCCGAGGGGAAGGCGCTGGTGAGCAGGAAGGTGCGTTGCTGCTCGACGTGCGGGTTCATCGCCACCGAGGCGCGGAGCGAGCGGAAGGCCTCCGCGACGATGCCGCTGCGATCCTCCTTGACCACGAGTTCCGTGCCGGGAACCAGGGGGCGAGGCTTGTTGGGGTTGCCGATCATCGTGAGGGCCGGCCTCACGGCATCGAAAGCATCGCTCAGGCGCACGGCGAAGGGCCGGTCGGAGACCTTGCGGAAGTCCTCGACCGCGGCGCGGAAGGCCGCGCGCACCTCGCCCAACTGACTGCGGGAGAGGAAACCGAGAGGCCGCGCTTCGACATCCCCGACCTGCGGGACGGCGGCGACCACGGGGATGCCGGTGGCGTGCTCGACCTCGTCGACCGTCTTCAGGCTGGTGTCCAGCTTGTAGAGGCCGATGACGATGGCGATGCCCCCGAAAAGTCCGGCGAGGAAGGACTGGAGGAGTATCTTCAGCGGGGTGGAGCCGACCTGGACGGCGCCCACGGCGGCTTCCTGCAGATCGATCGGGGAGGCGGCGAGTTCCTTGGTCACGTCGACCTCCTTGATGCGGCCGAGCACCGAGTCGTAGAGGGCGCGGTCGCTCTCAAGCTCCCGCTTCAGGTCGTTGTACTCGATCGACTTGCTGGTGACGCCCAGAAGACGCTTCTCGGAGTTCTCACGCTCGATTTTCGTCGCCGACTGCTGCGCGAGCAGGCTGGTGCGGATCGATTCCAGGAGGCCGACGACATCGGAGAGAACCTTGTCGAGTTCCTTCCTGGCAAACTCGAGCTGGGTGCTGATGTTGATGAAGATCGGATGCTTGGCGCGGTAACGCTGCTGGGCCAGCGCGAATTCCTTCTCCAGCGTGGCGATCTGGGTGACCAGGGCGGAGACCTTGGGGTCGGAGGCGACGCTGGGCAGGCGGAGGAGTTCGCGGGTGTTCCCGCTGTTGTTCCGGGCGACGTCGAGGTCGCTGTTGATCTGGGTGAGCTTGGAGTCGAGCGACCCCTGGCGCGTCGAGAGTTCGTTGATCTGGGCCTGGGCCTCCTGAAGCATCGACTCCATCGAGGCGGCCCGCTCGCGTTCGCGGAAGGCCTGCATTCCCTCCTCCGAGGCCCTCATCTTCTTGCGGAGTCGGTCGGCCTCGTCCATCAGGAAGGTGCTGGCCGAGCGCGCGGCCTGGCTTTTCTGGTCACGGACGTAATGCTGGTACTCGTCGGCGAAGGCATTGGCCAGCAGCACCGACTCGGAGGCGCGGCGCGTGGTGACGAAGATGTCGATGAGGCGCGTGTTGAGACGGTAGCTTGGCTTCACCATCTTGATCAGCGCGGCGGCGGCGCGCTCCGGGGAGGTCCCGGACGGCAGGCCCGCGGAGGCGAGGAATTCCCGGTCCTGCGCCAGCTTCATGCGGTTGACCATGCGGAGCGCGAAAGGGTAGCTGCGGAGGACCTCGATGAGCGTGTTGACCATGTCGACGCTCTTGATCTGGACGTCGCTGACATCCTCCAGCTTTCCGCTGAGCACCTTGGCCTTCTCCTCGATGACCAGCACCGATCGGGCCTGGTACAAGGGCGGACGCGTCGCCGCCTGGAAAAGGCCCCAGAGCGTTGCCAGCACCACGCAGAGCAGGACGACCCAGGAGCGGGCCCTCAGCACATAGTAGTACTCCCGCCAGTCGAAGTGCCCGGATTCGGCGTGATGCCGGTGGTGGGACGGCTGATGGGGGACGGGGGAAGCTGTCGGCGTGTGCATAGTCGGGAATTCTCCGTGATCAGTACCAGCTCTCGCCGACATTGATCACGTCTCCGGTCTGGATCTCGCAGGCGTCGGTGCCGGCCGTGGAGAGTTTCTTGGCGTTGATCTTCATCGTCCTGACGGCATCGCCCTCGCGCCTCTTCACCACGACGTGGCCGCGGTCCGCGATCCTGGTGAAGCCACCCGCCATGCCCACGGCCTCCAGTAGGCCGAGCGGCTCGCTTGCGGAATATTCGTAGGTTCCCGGACGGCCGACCTGGCCGATGATCGTGAACTTGAGCGTGTTGTAGGCGGCGACGTTGAGATAGACCTGCGGCTCGACGAGGTAGTCGGCGTTGTACCTCTGCCTCACCAGCGCGATGGCGGAGCGCACGGAGAGTCCCCCGAGCTTCACTTCCCCGAGGAGCGGAAGCTGCACCATGCCGTCCTTGCCGATCCTGGAGCGGATGTTCAGGTCCGGCTCGCGGTAGACGATCATCTCGATCGTGTCCCCCGAACGCAGGATGTAATCCCCGTTGGCGGCGCCGAAGGAGGAGGCGCCCGTCGCCGGGACACCGGCATCCGCGGCGCGCCCGCCCTCGTTCGCGGGCTTGGAAACGGTGATGACGGGAGAGGCCGGCTGCGCGTCGGAGGGAGCCGCCGGCTGGTTCTGCGTCCACGCGGACGGTGACACGGCAAGACCGCAGAGAAAGAGTGCCGGAAGCAGGGGCAGCCTTAACCTGGGGGGGAAAATGGTCATCGCGACAAGGTAACCCCTTCCGGCGGAAACTACAGCGCGAAATTGAGACTGACGGAGTACCACGCCTGCGGCTGGGTGGTCGAACCCCCGCCCGCCGCCTGCACCGTCTGGCCGGTGTTGTAGTAGACCGTGTTCGCTAGGTTCACCCAGTCGCGGATCCGCCAGATCAGGGAGACATTGGCGATGAAGAAGTTGCTGGGAAGCTGGCTGGTCGCCTGCCCCGCCGTCTGGTTGGAGGAGAGATTGATGTAATTCTGCATGGTGTATCCCCCGGAGACGCTGAACTCGACCGAGCTGAAAAACCTCTGGTTGAGGGTCGCCATGATCCCCCGGTTGACGAGGTACTGGGCGGTGAGCGAGTTGGCGAACGTCTCGCTCTGGCTGAGGGCGACCGAAACCTGCGTCTTCTCGCGCGGTTGCCAGGCGAGTATCATGTTGAACTCGGGGACCACGTCAGCCCCCTGCTCCCCCGTGCTGATGGTCACCGAGGTCTTGGCCGTCGGCGTGTAGGCGAGTCCCGCCGCCCAAGCGGGCTTGGTTCCGATCGTGGTGGCGTTGGAGATTCCCGAGGCCGTCACGTAGCGCATTCCCAGCCCGACGTCCCCGGAGAGCTTTGCGGTGAAGTCGTACTTCACCTTGGCGAGCGCCTGGGCGTAGTTGAGCGTCGCGTTCTGGTTGCTCGCGGTGGGAACATTCCCGGTCACCGCCGTCCCCTGCTGGAGCGCCTGGGAGGTCTGGCCGATGCCAAGCACGGCGCTCAGGTGCGTCTTGTCCGAGAGATTGTAGACCGGAACCGTGTCGGCGTAGAAACTGGCGGTGTTGTTGTTCGGCGTCGCCGTGGATCCCGAGTAGTTCTGGATCGAGTAGCCCGCCTTGGCGGCGACCGCGGAGACGCTGGAGACCAGGTACTTCATGTCCACGTTCGCGCCGACGGTTGTCTGCCTGTTGTTGGAAGCCGAGGCGATGTCGTATCCGGTGCCCGAGGAAGCCGTGACGAGCGCGTTGAGGATGTAGCGGCTCATTTCCAACGCGACCTTGAAAAGGCCCGTCTGAGACAGGGGGTTGCGCAACGAACCGGTGCCGTTGGCCACATAACTCTGGTTGGAGTAATATTTGTAGCCCACGGAATACCCCCCGGAGATGTTCCATGGCCCGTGATCACGGTCATACAGCAGCGCCAGGGCGGGGGCGAGGAACGGGCTCGAATCCGTGCCGTAGGTGGTCACCCCGTTGTTGGTGCTCATCGAGCCCTGATTGGAGGTCTGCCAACCGACGCCCAGCGACGGCTTGATGGCGAAGGGGGACTTCGCCTCGAGATTGGCCATCGAGGCATCGACCTCGCGCTGCACTTGGTCGGGCGTCTGGAGCGAACCGACGACCGCGCCCAGCGCATTGAGCGGCGACATGGTTTGCCCGAAGGGAATCTGGTCGACCTGCTCACCCACCCACTGGGACCGGAACTGGCTCTGCTGGACGGTCGGGACACCCTGCGCCGCGAGACGACCTCCGCAGCACAGCACGGCGAAAAGGCATGCCGCCAGCACGGAAAACCGAGGGATTTCGGAGGCGGGATGGAGCCGGGGCATCGGTGGATTGAAAGGACGAAGGGGCGTCGCGAAAAGACAAAAGAGCTGCGGGGAAAGAGGGCTTCAGGACCCGTCGTCAGCGTTGGCCGGTGACTCCCAGCCAGGCGTTGAGATCGGCCAGCGCCGCATTCCAGTCCTGCATGCGGATCTCTAGGCGGGCCCGCTCCAGAAGAGCCTCGGGGAACGACCCCTTCCCGATCGCCTCGTCCAGATAGCGACGCGCGGCGACGTCGTTTCCCCGGTCCGTGTAATAACGGGCGGCGGAAAGCGGCTCCGTCGGGACATCCTCCCCGGCGGCCCTGATCACCCCGGGAACCGCATCGGATCCCCCCACGGGGATGCCGTACGCCTTGACCAGCAGGTCGCAGGCTTCCCTTGCTCTGCCGGCAGAGGCCAGCAGGGATGCACGGGTCACCGCGGTGGCGTGGTCGTACTCCGGGTGGGCCGCAAGAAAATCCACCACCTCGCCCTGGGTGCCCGCCTTGGCGGCTCGACGGCACCAGATCTCGACAAGCCGACCCTGATCCCGCGCACCCAATGTCGCCATGAAGGAGGGGTCGTTCACCGCATCCGACAGGGCGGGAAGTCCGCAATAGGGCTGCATCACCCATGTCCGTCGGAGTCCCGGCGTGATCGCGATGGCGGGCAGACGGTCTAACAACTCCCAGTTGCCGAAAGCCGCCGCGATCATCTGTCCGTAGAGTTCCTCGGAACGCTTCACCGTGGAGTTGGGGGAGGCATCGAGGGCAAGCTGGCGGCGGAGCGCCTCCGTCCAGAACGTGGCCGCCGTCATCGGCTCCCACGCCGCGATGGCCTTCCCCTGGAGGTAGGCGAGATCGGGATCGATCGGCGAGATTGCCTGCTGGCGCTCGAACAGTCCCCTCGCCTCCTCGCTCCTCCCCTCCACGGAGAGCAGCATCGCCGCGAGCTGATAGTAGAGCTGGTGGGCCATGGGATAGGTGCGGAGGACCTCCCTCGCCTCGGCGATGGCCTTGGCGGCTGCGACGGGATCACCGCCGGCGAAGTGTTTCACGATGCGCCGCTGGGCGGCGGCCGGGGCAAAGGGCGGTGTTGACGCCCCCCCTCCCCACTGCGCCCTGATCATGACCACTCCGAGAAGGAACACGGCCAATCCGCCAACGAGGAAAAGGATCCTCTGGATGAGCAACGGGATGCGGCCTGCCGCGCCTCCGCACCCACTGAAACCGACACACCCCAGCAGCATGACCCACCACCCGAGTTCCGGCTTGTGAAGGGGGACATCAACCAATCCGTGCAGCGACTCCGCGAGGAATGCGGCGATGAAGGACCAGCGCACCGGCCAGTCGCTGCCCGAGGCGGCCGCCAATGCCGGAATCCTTGCCAGCAGGAAAGCCATCATGAGAAGGGCAACGGTCAGCGCCGGCAGACCGGCTTCGGCGGCAAGCTGCAGCCAGTCGCTTTCGGGATGGAGTGCGGTCGATTGGTCGCGGAGACTCTTGTCGGCATAGAACGGGTAGACGAGCGCGTAGGTGCCGAGCCCGCTGCCGGTGAGGGGATAATCCCCGATGATGTCCAAGGTGTCCCGCCAGATTCCGATCCTGGGGTCATGCCTTGGCCCCTCGGATCGCACGGTATCAGCGGCGGGAGGGGGATTTCCCGCCGGATCCCTTCCCTTCATCCTCTCCAGTAGTCCGCTGCCGGAACTCAGGAAAAGGATCAGGATGACTCCGGCGAGCATCGTGATCGCTGTCAGGAGAAGACGGGAACGCCGCCTTCCCAGACCCGCCACCCAGATCACGCATCCCGCCGTCAGGAAGAGCAGGCCTCCCCGGGAACTGGAGTTGAATAGCAGCAGCGCGGTGAGGAGCGCGAAGGCGAAGGAGGCCGCCACTCCCGGCAACAATCGGCCCCCTGTGACGCCCCGGTACATGAGCCCTAGCGAAAGAACGGCTCCGGAGAGCAGGAACCCCGCCGTGTGATTCCGGTTCGGGAAAAAGCCGAAGGAGGCCTCCTTCCACAGCGCCTTGTCAAAGAGAGGATAGTTCCACCCAGT
>JACCDY010074006.1_pt1 | contig 24393 bp, 17 predicted proteins | sample 7446391 | NCBI WGS metagenome assembly JACCDY01 (sample SAMN15323451, study PRJNA562643) | freshwater metagenome | isolation source: river surface water | place: USA:Blue River Watershed | collected 2017-08-18 | reverse complement strand
GGAGTAGAATTAGACTTTTCCAAATGTATAATAATTTTCTCTTATAATGATATATCAAAAGTTGATAGGATTTTACGTGATAGAATAACTGAAATAAAAATTAATCCATTAAAAAAACAAGAAAAAATAGTTATTACTAAAAAATATACATTAAAAGAAATATCAGAATCAATCAATTCAACTTGTGAATTATCAGATGAACTTATTGAATACCTTATAGAAACATATACATTAGAACCTGGTGTCCGTAAGCTTAATGAAAAATTATATGAAATATTTAGAGAAATTAATTTAAGAAACTTGGAATCACCTGATTCCAATATAGAAATTACCCGTGAACTAATTGATGAAATATTAACTAGACATTATAAAGTACGTCATTATCAAATACATAAATCACCTCAAGTAGGATTAGTCAATGGGCTTTACGCATCAACAGTAGGACTGGGTGGAATTACTCTAATTCAAGTAATTAAATCAATTACTTCTGCAACTAATCTACCTTTAGAACTAACTGGTCAACAAGGAGACGTTATGAAAGAATCTATGAGTTGTGCCAAAACTCTTGCTCTAAGGCTTCTAACAGATGCTCAAAGAAAAGATTTAAATGAAGAATTAAAAACCAATCCTTTTGGTTTACATATTCACTGTCCAGATACTTCTACACCAAAAGATGGACCAAGTGCTGGTATTACAATTACTTCAGGCATTTATTCGTTGTTAACAAATAGACCAATTAGAAATGATGTAGCTATGACCGGAGAAGTTGATTTATTAGGTAATGTTAAAGCTATTGGAGGACTAGATGCAAAAATTAATGGGGCTATTAAAGCCGGAGTCAAAAAAGTATTGTTCCCTAAAGAAAATGAACAAGATTATATAAAAATTATAGAAACCAAAGCATTAGATGGAGAAATTGAATGTGTTATGGTCGAAACTATAGATCAAGTTATATCTCATGTAGTAATTCAATATGATTCAGTATAATTTAGTATAAAATATTTATTATTTAATTTATAAATATTTTTTAATTAAAAATTTTTGTGTTAGTCAATATAAAAATATTTTGTATTGTAAATTATAGAATAAGATGAATAATAATAATCAAAACCAAGCAAACTCCGGATCTAATCCGAATAAACCACCCAACCAACAAAATAACCAACAAAATAATCAAGGCCAAAACCAATGGAATAATGCACCTAATAAATCTTCATCAGGAAAATCCAAATATCAAAATAAAAGATATAAAAATCATAAGAAAAATAAAAAAGCCATGCAAATGCAAATTGATGAAGATATAATTTTATTTAATGAAAATAAAAATTTAAAACCATTAGAAAATATATCTATTTCATTATGTAATGATTCTATAGATTTAGAAAAAGCAATTCAATTGGATAGAACATCATCTTTTCGTTCTAATTATAGTAAAGAATTAGGATCCCCAGTTAAATTAATTAGAGTTAATTCGAAAAAGGAAAACAAAATCAGAGAATACAAGGATAATATTAGAAAAAGTTCTAGTCTTACTATTTTAGAAGGATTAATCAATGGAATAAACGGAATTAACACTAATATTAATACTTATCAAGTATTATCTTTAGATAACGATGAAAATATAGTAGTATCTCCAAAAATGATTAAAACAAAATCAAAACAATTTATTAATAATGATTTTGATTTAGAAGGTATTGATATCGAAGAAGTTAAAAATATGCCAATAACTTTTGATGATTCAAATACAAAACGAGATAAAAATATAAAAAAAAATAATAATAAAAATAAAAAAAATATTCCAATATCTGAAACGTTAAATTCAGAATTTAATATTAAAAATTTAGAAGATATTAAAGATTTGGATAAAAGAATTAATGATGTACATGATTTTAATTTAATTCATACTCCTTTTAAAATGATTGGGGAAGAATTATTAAATGACGAAATTAGCGTTAAATATAGAAACAAAAATAAAAGTTCTAATGAATCCCAAGTTATTATTAAAAAATTAAAAGAAAACTTTAGAAAGCTAGTAGTATCAGATGTCAAAGATAAACCTAATTTGTCAAAAATTTTATTAGACAATGAACTAGCTGAAGATGTTAAATTAAAAATTTTACGTAAATATATAAGATATTCAACAGAAGACGAAGTTTTTTCTGAATCAGCTGATAGAATTAGACTGGAAATCAATAATTTACTTAAAATAAAAAAATTAACTTCCTCTAATGACTTTGATGAAATATGGGACCAAGTTGAATCTAAAGTTATGCCTGAGAAACTTAAATCTAAATTAGAAGATTTATATTATAGAGTTATAACTGGGGACGAAAATAAATTAACTAATTATATACATAATGTAATTAGATTACCTTATCACCATATTCCTAACATCCTAGATACTATATCAAAACCTGATACCCCTAGAGAAAAACAAATTGAATTTATCAAATCGATTTATTCAAAATTAGATGAAAATCTTTTTGGCTTATCCGAAGTTAAAGATTCTATCGTCAGCTATATTTGTCAACGTATCAATAATCCAGAAATAGGTACTTCTAAATATTTATGTTTATGTGGACCTGCTGGTGTCGGTAAAACATCTATTGTTCACGCAATATCAGAAGCCCTTACAATCCCCTATTCATATCTAAGTTTAGCTAATATTGATACATCAAGTACTTTAATAGGACATGACTACACTTATGAAGGCTCAACACACGGTTGTATTGCAGATGCCATGATTAAAAATGGATGTGCAAACGGTATTATTTTGTTTGATGAATTAGATAAATGCAAAGACAAAATCCATAACACATTATTAGGTATTTTTGACCCGTTACAAAATTGTAAATTCAGAGACGCATATTTTGGTAATTTCCATATTGATTTATCACAAAATATGATGATTATTTGTTTAAATGATTTGGAAAAGATTAATCCTATTTTAAGAGACCGTTTACATATAATCCATATTCCTGGTTATTCTGCTGATGAAAAACGTACTATCGTTAGCAAATATATTTTACCTAAATTACAAGCCCAATACAAAATTGATATTCAAATTGATAGAGATGTTGTCGATTATATTATATCAAATACTTCTCAACATAAAGGTATTAGACAATTAATTATGTATTTAACCAAGATATACGAATTAGCAGTATTAGACAAATTTACTTGCAAATTTAATTTTTCTGGTAAGTTTACTTTGAAAGATTTAACACATATCAAATTCTCTGAACAAACAGAAAAACCAATTATGTCAATGTACGTATAAACAGATTTTAATTTTATTTATTTGGATTTTTATAAATCTAAATAGAAATATATAAAATAATATTTACAACTAAGGATTTGGTTGTGTACCTAATATAATAGAACCCCATTTAAGACTTTGTGTACCATTACCATTATCAATTGCTTCCAAATCATATCCTCCTAATTTAATTTTACTAACAGTTAATCTACTTTCACTATCTAATTCCATTAATGTCTTTTCTTCAACTGTATTTTGATCTGTGGCATCATTTACTATATTCCAAAAATATTTTGGTATTGGATATTGTATACCATTTTTAAATGTTTTTAATCCTGTTATTTTAATACCTGATTCTGCTACTTCATATGTATCATCATATTTATCTTGTATTTCATAAGATATATCTAAACCAAATTTACCATCACCTTTTGTTACTATATCTTCTAATGTAAATATTCGTGTTGAACGTCTTACAGTAAATGATGAATAATTCGATTGTAAATATTCTTCTTCTTGGCCAATATCTTCTGGATCTGCATATCTTTCACCTACTAAATTTGGATAATAAGGATTTGATATGACCACATGATTCTTTGCAAATACTTTATTTTCTTCTAAATCAATTGTTTTATAATTTAATGCATATTGAGTAAATATTTTTTGAGAACCAAAACCAACAAATTCTTCTTCTGGATATATCGATACTAATGGATTTAATGATGATAAAGGTAATTCATTTTTAACATATTTTAAATATTCTTTAGGATTCATTAAAGTAAGATTTCCTGCCATTTGTAAATCACCAATCATTTGAATTGATTGATTTAAATAATCATCGACATTAAATTCATATAATACTATCACATTTGTTAAACCCAAAGAAATAGGATTAGAAATATTTAGACCCATATATATCCATGAAGCTAACCAATAATCTTCATCTGTACGGTATCCAACAATATTAGAATCTTGTTCTACTAATTGAGAAGCATTACCATTATAATAATTAATCTTTTGTTGTATATTTATTATTTTTTGATAAAATAATAATATTTGTTCAAATGTTAAATTACCGTGATAGGAAGTATCAAAATTATATAACATATTGTAAATAGTATCAGTAGGTCTTAAATTATTTAAATTAATAGGTAAATCACCATCTTGTGTTAAATATAATCTGGTTTGATTAGAATCTGTAGGATAATCCATAACCCATAATTTGTATAGAGTATATTCTTTTTTAATTTGTGTTAAATAATTATTTAATTCGTTTTGATTTAGAGAAGATAAACTTTTAGTAGATAGATACAATTCGTTTAAATATATTTGAATAGCTTGAGATGCATAAATTATGTTTTGTAAATTTTTATTTGAATTAAAACGAGTAAAATATTGATTAAAGTTAATACCCTGATGTATATATTTAATATTATTATTAGAATCTACAAAATATTTTGATGTACTTACTTTTTTACCCCAAACCCAATTATATATCTTTAAATTTAATGTTTTATCAAACATAACTTCATTTAATGGTGATAATGTAAAGAAATTGCCTGCTAAAGGTTTTACAATTTTATTAACTGGATCAAAAGAAGGATTTAATACATTTTTATATAAGACATTATCCCATAATTTTAAGTACCAATGATAATTATATTGATAATTTGATATATCATTTATGTTTGTATTAGAATTTGGATCTACAACAGCAAAATAATTATCAACATTTTGAACATAAGGTAAATTAGTAAAAGGATTTGTATATGATTCTATTATACTTTGATAATTAGATGTGGATTTACCATTTAATTGTTTTGCTAAGTCTGAAATGTAACGATTTTTTTTTGAAAACTCATCTAAATAATCAAATAAATTTGTTATTGATACATCATCTATTGTTAATAATGATCTAGGATTCTCAGTACCTAAACCTAATGGATACTGAATTGCAACTTGTTTTTCTGTTGTATCCATCACAACAACTGTTTGATTTGAACTTGGTTCAATTATACGCAAAGAACCATTAAATTGTTGGTCTCCATTAGATAAAATATTTTTTTTTATATAATCTAAAATATTTACTCCTGAACCAATAACATATTTTTCATTTTCAATTTCTATTATTTTTACATAACTTACCTTATATTCAAATTGCCAAAAATAAAATGATATCATTATTCTTTCAAATACTTTAGTATCAAAATTGTTAAAAATATAATTATTTATTTGATTTAATGCTCCTGATACTAAAATATCTTGATTTGGTACTTGAAGTTTATTAGATTGATTAGTAGCCCAATAATTAAATAATTCATGGAATAAATATTTTTCTTCTTCTATTAAATCTGAATATTTATAACAAAAAATATAATTTTGAGGATATCCAAATCTTTGTTTATAATATGAATTAGCTACCCAATTTGTCAAATACAAAGGATTGTTTAATTGTTCTTGTTGTATAATAGGATCTTTAAGTAAATTAGAAAAAAGATTTGTCAATTGTTCACAAGAAAATAAACTATCATAATAATTAGATAATATTGCATTTAGATTTTCATTTAATAAATATTCATCTAATTTCAAATTTGATGCAAATAATCTAATAACATTATATTGCTCATCATACCATACTACTTGCATTCTCAATACTGGGCCTCCAAAATAATTTACCACATTAGTAAATGTTTGATATTTATTTAATAAATAATAATCTTTTTGATTCCATATTGTTAAAAAATAATCTTTTAATGCATAAAAATAATTATTAAAATATGGATTTGATATTTCATATGCTGTTTTGCCTTCATATTTTGCTTTAAATTCTTCTTCAGTATATCCAAATAATACATAGTTATTAAAATTATTGATAAATTCTGAAAATTTAGGATCTGAACTATTTGTTGTTTTAAAATCAAATGGTAAATTTATTGTTGACACACTTATTTGATTTTTATTTAAATAATTATTATATATTTGGTTCCAATTTCTATTATTTGTTGTACCAAAAATATTAATAAAATAATCAAAATAACCAAATATAAATTTGTTTAAATCTGAATATTGATTTGTAATTAAATTCATTTCACTAGTACTTATACTTGCTATATCTATTAATGCATTTGGTTCTTGTATGTTTATACCTATTTTACCATTTACTTCCAACACTTGATTTTCAGTATGTAAATTAAATATATTTTTACCATCCCAATTATTTACTGACATTGCTCCTTCTAATGTTACATCACCATTGGTTCTAATTGCATCATTGAAATATGAATTTATTAGTATATTATTGATTATTAAATATTTTTTTCCATTCAGAGTAACTATTTTAGTTAAAAACACATTATCAGAATTATTATAACTGTATTCTACTACACCAACTTGTTCTTCACTTGTTAATAGCAAATTTTTACTATTAAAATTAAAAATATATGTTATGATTTGTGCTATGTTTATATTTGTTCCTAATATTACTGTTTCTGAAGCTCGTTTTCCAATCCAATCTTTATAAATCGATGAATAATAACAAACTGATGTTGTAGGTGCTGTCGTATTATATTCCCAAACATCATATTGTATTGTTGAATCAAAAATATTATTTTTTAAATTTTTATAAATTTGTTGTAAAACCGACATATTATTTGACACTACTTTAATAAATTCAACATATTCAGGAGAAAATAATTTAATTTGGTCAACATCCTCAATTATTTTATTTAATTTAACACTTGAACCAACTATTATATAGTCTGGATTAACACCAGGTATTTTAGGTAAAATATTTGGAATGTTTAAAATACATTTAAAAACTAAACTTATACCATTGTCAAACTCTTTTATATAACTAAAATAATTTTTTTGGTCGAGACCGTATTTTTCAAACAATTTATAATACATATAATTTATTGTCTTTAAAGCTTCTATTCCTTCTGTAGGATAATAAATGTATTTACCTTCAGAATTTAATTTTAATAATTCTCCAGTCGTTGTTCCAGTATATTTTTCATATTTTTTGTAGCTAAATAATGTTTTATTATTTTTAATTAAATCTGGGTTTTCAGAATTTGAACACGATGTTATAAAAAAATAATCATCGTTTTCATAATAATTATTTTCAACATATGGTTTTAACACACTTTCAAAACCAACATTATATATCGTTTCTACATTATTTAAAATATAATTTACTATATCATTAACATTTAATATTGAATCATAATATTGTTTAATCGATTCACTTACTCTATTGATTGATATTGCTTTACTGTAAAAATTTGTTGTTCCAATATTAACATCAGTTCCTATCAATACATTTTTTAAAGTATAAATATCTCCTGATTCATTTTCTTTAAAATATTGTTCTTCTTGTAATACTACTATTTCATTTTGTAAAATACCTATCTTATTTTGTAATAAATCAATTTCTGTTTGTAATTGATTAATTTCACCATTAATTTTATTTATATCTTTTTTTGTTGATCCCAACTGTAAAATTATTTGTTTAAGTAATTTTTTCTCTATTTTTGTTTTACAATCACATTTACTCTTTTTACAGGGACACTTATTTTTATTTCCATATTTAAAATTGTTTATAATTAAAATTAATGTAGTTAATACCATACAAACACATTTTATTATTTTATCATTAAATTGTAAATTTAACATATATATAAATATTGATTGAAAAAAAATTAATTTTACTAAAAAACTATCTTATATAAAAATTGATTTTAAGTTATCATACTATTTTTATATATATATAATCATCATGGACAATATAACTTTAAATATAATAAATGATCTTAAAATAAAAACAAATACAAATTATGATTTTAAAATTGGAACGAACAAAACAAAAGATTATGATTATTCAATAACTAATGCACTACAATTTAAAGACATAATTGATCAACTAGAAGGAACTTATAGTTTTTTTACTGTTTTCCAATATAAAAATTTTTTCAATATTAAATTACATGATCAATACATTGTACAACTAATAAATAATTTAGACTTTAATCAGATTGTTAAACAAACTACTAGTCCAAAATCAATTCTAATTGATTATTCATCACCAAATGTAGCCAAAGAAATGCATGTGGGACATTTACGTTCTACTATTATAGGGGATAGTTTATCTAACTTTTTTGAAAGTCTTGGTCATCAGGTAATGCGAATCAATCATATTGGTGATTTTGGACTTCAATTTGGTATGATGGTTAACTATATTATAACTCATAATCTAATTGAGTCTATTCATGAACTTAATTTACAAGAGCTATACGAAAAGTCAAACAAGTTGGCTAAAGAATCTGAACAATTCGCATCTGAAGCCCAAGTTCGCACATATCAACTACAAAATGGAATTGAACCTGCTATCACAATCCATAATGCTATATGTGCTAAATCTCGTGAACATTTTAATATGAATTATCAAATATTAGGAATTAAAGGATTGACCGAGATAGGAGAAAGTTTTTATCAAAATTTAATTCCCGAGATGGTTATCAAGTTAGAAGATGAAGGTATTCTAGAACTGGATTCAGGTCGTAAAGTTGTTCGGACCACATTTAGAAATAAACCAAGTTTAATCACAATAGTCAAATCAAATAATGGGTATACATATGATACAACTGATTTGTGTGCACTTAAATACCGAGCCCAAGTTCTTAAAGCAGATAAAATACTATATGTGGTTGATTCAGGTCAAGCCGAACATTTAGAACAAGTATTCCAAGTAGGTGAGAAGCTAGGCTGGATTAAACCTGATCAAGCAGTGCATGTGGGTTTTGGTCTGGTATTGGGTTCAGATGGTAAACGTATCAGATCGAGAGACGGGTCTACATTAAAACTGCTTAAATTATTTGAAGAAACGATTGAGGAAACTACCAAGGTAATTAAAGAAAAAAATCCACAGGTATTGGATTCAGATATAGAAAAATTGGCTATTGGGTCAATAAAGTATGCGGATTTAAGAACCAACCGATTAATTGATTATAAATTTAGTTATGAAAAGATGTTAAGTTTCACTGGTAATACGCTATGTTATATAATGTATGGGTACATCCGAGCAGTAAAGATTTTGGAGAATTATTTGAGACACGTACAATCAATTGAACCTAAAGTTAAATTAGAAGAATTAAATGAAAAGGATTACGAATTGATTAAATTTGTTTTCAAGTTGCCAGAATATATTGAAAAAACAGAGTCTGGATATGAAATAAATAATTTATGTTTGTATGCATACGAAGTGGTTGAACGAATCCAATCGAACTATAAGACAAATCGGGTATTAAACTTTGATTCAAAAAATAATTTAATTAATTATAATAATTCACGAGCATATATGTTTAAATTATGTGTTAAGAGTTTGGAATATATTTTTCAAGTAATAAATGTGGAGACTTTACCATTTATGTAAGATATTTCAGTCAACAAAATATTTTTATATTTAGATATTTTATATATGTCAGAAACAATTTATATAGCTTTACTTTTTACTCCAGATGTATATACATCTGGTATCAATGATGTAATTGAATATTTTAATTTAATAAAACCATTAAATAAGTTAGTTTTAGAAAAATATATAGTAGATAATTCAGAAATAAAAACATTTACAGCTCTTGAAGATTTTATCAGCAAATATCCTACTGGTCTAAGAGCTACAATTTCAAATAATACCCCTGTTTTAATTGACATTACTAGATTTTTTGAAATATATGGTCTAGACATACCATCATTTTCTATAAATGCATCATCACTTTCAATTAAAAAATTAAAAAATGTTTTAACATATGGACCATATGAACAATATTCAATTATGTCAATGTTAATGATTTTTGTAGAATATCAAATGAAACAAATTAAGATTTTATATGATCCAACAAGTGTAATTGATATATTTATTAAAGAATGGATTGCACTTGCTACTTTTCAATGTAATTTATTAAATATACCTATAAGTATTGATACATTAGAAATAAATAAAAATTATAATATTCAAAATAATACCTCAATAATTTTGTTAGCTGAAAAATTCGAGTTAGAAAACAAATATATCAATTCTAATTTTATTAATCAAATTCCTAATAATAGTTATATAGTTTTAACAGATGCTACTTTTAATGTAAATGATATATTTGGTAAAGTACCTGCATTTTCATGTATTCCTTTTCCAATTGATTATACAATCACATCCAAAAATGTTTATTCAAGTATAAAAGATAAAACTACTGTATTTTATGGTGTTTATTCATTTTTTGATATTTTATATACATTAGAATTTATATCTGAAAACAATTTACCATTAAGCATAAAAACTTTTGTTACTGTAGATCCATTTCAAAGTATTCCATCAGCATATGGTTTTTCATCATTTGATTTAAGTATTAATGGATTACCATATGGTTCATATGATTTTGTATTTACATCAAACACAATATTAAAAGACAATGAATTAGAATTATTTAATAAATATAACAATGGTGGTATTTCGAGATTACCACAATCACAATCAGTTTTCAAAAGTATAGGTATAGTTCCATTTTTTGATTCACAAATATTTTATTGCAATCAAGATTACATAAAGATATATAATGAATGTGGTAAGTTAATAATAAATAGATTTGATAAAAATATTACGATATATAAGAATAATCAAGTAGTTGTGTCAGAAAATTTGCCATGTCAATTTATAATATCATATAACGCTGATGGATTTTTTGTATATTTAGAAAATATATTTAATTTAGGTGGTAAACCACAAGTAAATGAAACGATGTCAAAAAAGACCTTGATAAAATATATAGTAGATTAAAACTAATTCAATACTAAATTGAATGATTTTTTCATATATTTTTGATAATTATATTTTGTATACAAACTTTCATAAATATTATACAATAAATAGCAGGATTCATAAGACTTATCATCTATCATACTATTTACAATGTCTGACAACAAATTAGTTTGAGTAAATCTTGGTAATAATTTATTATTGATATATGATATTATTTTTTTATCATATTTGTCTTTTGAATCAAAATTTCTAAATAATAATATTTTTTTAAATTCATCAAGTGTTATTTTTGGTTTTGATAAAAATATTTTTTTATTATGTAAATATATTTTTTTTTCTTTAGTATTTGGTTCAAACCCGTGTTTACAGTAATATGGTTCACCTTTAGTCATAGTTCTTAGATGTATAAGAGGTATTTTTATTTCATTACATTGTATATATGAATTATCAGTGAGATTTAAAAATTGTAGTTCATGTTTTTTAGCAAGTATAATCATAATTTTAGTTAATACATCGCCCATTTTATAATCTTGTTTTGTATAAATAGGTTTTACACATTGAGTATAATTTGCGAGACCTTGAATTGTCCCTGAATTATTTGATTTATCAATAATAAGTAATCCACAATTATCACTAGGATTAAAGTCTCCTACATTATTTGGTACAGAATCAATTGTGACAAAATCAATGTTTAACCTGTCTTCATCAGAATATTCATCTATCTTGACAATAAATTTATTTCCATCTATTTTAGAATGAATATTTTGTGTAATACCTCCATATTGATTATTTTGCAGAGTGTCATAAAATTTTAAAGGTATTGTTTTTATATGTAAAAAATTTAATGAACTTACATTATTATCTTTCAAAAATTCTGTGGTATCAAAAATATTGTGTTCTGATAAATATTTTTTTAGTGTATAATAAATTTTACTCATGGTATATTTGTTTGATAAATAAAATATTAATTTAATAAATATTGATTTTAAGAATAAATTAGGATATATATATAGGATAAAGGACAGATGGATTATAAGGAGTTATACGAAAAATTATTAGAATCGAATAACCTGATAATAGAATCGAATATAAAAATAGTAGAATCAAATAAAGAATTGATAGAAGAAGTAGATGAATATAAAAAAGAAATAGAAGAATTGAAAACGAGGTTGAAGAAGTATACTGCGCCTGAAAGAAACCGTAATTTTTATGAAAAAAATAAAGAAGAACTTAAAAGAAAAAATAAAGAATACAGAGAAAAAACTGGATATAAAAAAGAATATCCTCCTGAAAAAATTAAAGAATATAATAAAAAAGCATATGAAAAAAGAAAACAAAAATTGCTTGAACAAGAAAATGAAATTTAATATAAATTAATTAAAATTATGTGAATAAATTTAATTAAAAGTTTAATTTATATATATAATTATATAAATGGAGAAAATTAAAAAAGAAATAATAACAAAAGAAAAATTTATTGAATTAGGTAGACAAATTCATAATAATAAATTTGATTATTCAGACATGATATATATTAATACTAAAACTAAAGTAAAATTGACTTGTAATCGTGGTCACAAAATAGAAGTGTCATATCAAGATCATATCAATAAAAAATCTGATTGTATATATTGTGTTAGAGAAGATATGTCTATTAAAGTAAGAAAAGAAGCTAAAGAAAATTTTTATAAAAGAGCAAATGAAATTCATGGAAATAAATACAATTATGAAAAAGCAAATTATATTGATTCCCATACTAAAATAATAATTATTTGTGATAAAGGACATGAATTTGAGCAACAACCAAAAAGTCATCTAGCAGGTCAAGGTTGTAAATATTGTAATCAAATAGCTATTAAAGAAGGTAAACAAATAACTAATTTAGAAGTAAAAAGAATTACAAATAAATGGACTACAGAAAAATTTATAGAACAAGCTAAAGAAGTTCATGGAGATAAATTTGATTATAGTATGGTAAATTTAATTAGTTATAAAAAAAATGTGAAAATAAAATGTAGACAAGGCCATGTTTTTGAACAAAAAGTAAGAAGTCATTTACTTGGTCGTGATTGTAAAAAATGTTCAGCACTATGCTTGACAAATGAACAATTTGTAGAAAAATCAAAAAAAATTTTTAATGATACTTTTGATTATTCAAAATGTAATTATATAAATACGAATATAAAGGTTATTTTAATTTGTAGTAAAGATAAACATGAGTTTGAAGTTGAACCAAGACATCATTATAATAGTTTAGGATGTCCACTATGTTATAATACAACAGAAGGCAAGATGGAAAAAGAACTCAGAAAAATATATAATAAGGAATTAAAGTTACAATTTTTATTTAAAAATATTAACGAGATTAAAACTTATCCATTTGATTTTTTAATTAAAAATAATAAAGTTATTATAGAATTAGATGGAAGACAACATTTTGAAACAGTACAATACTTTCAACAACCTGTAGAAGAAAGACAACGAATTGATTTTATAAAAATGTATTGGGCATTTAAAGAAGGATATTCTATTATAAGAATTTATCAACCTGATGTTTATTTAGATAATTTTAATTGGATAGAACAATTACAAGAAAATATTAAAAATTATGAAGAACCAAAATTTATTTGTTTAGCAAAAAATATTAAAGTTTATGATGAATATTGTGATAATTACAAAAAATTTTTAGAAAATATTTAATTTTTTTAATATTTAAATTACAATTAAAACAATTTAAAGATTTATTTACATAATATATTAGGTACTAGGTAGTACCCAGTAATTATGTAAAAATTACTGAAAAGTGTCTCAGTGGCCAAATTCGGTTTAAGGCGCCCGCCTTCTAAGCGGGAGATTGTTGGTTCAAATCCTACCTGAGATATTCAATATATTATCATGTTCTGCATAATAATATTTCACTTTCTCCCCCAATTCACAAGTCCACTCAATACACTAGCCAACCCGTCATAATATAAATAAATTTATCGAAATCAAATATATAAATGGAAAAGAAAGATTTAAAAGAGTTTGAATCCGAAATGAATGTGAATTCAGAATTTTTTGGATTATTTAGAAATGAGTTATTAAATAACTTAGAGTCGGGCAAGAAGCGATCGAAAAATAGGATAAGAAACAAATCAAGAATAGAAACAACCACTTTAATTCATACAAATTTATCAAGTTCAGATGATTCAGAAAATCAAGTAAAACCAGTGAAATCAGTTAATCAAGTAAAACCAGTAAGTCAAGTTAATTCGGTTAATCAGACAAAATCCACGTCTAAGATAGATACTCCCAAGTTAGATTCGATGAAGAAGGATGAAATAGGATTAACAGAATACGAATTAGAAAAATTAATTCAGATAATAAATTATTTTGCGAATATAAACCAATAATATTTTTTATTCTGGTTATAATATTAAGTAAGTAGAAAAATGGATATAAATACTGTGAATGTTTTTTACGATATAGAATATAACAACTATAAAAAAAAATTAATGAGAGAAATATTTATTCAAGTAGACACCCTTTTTAATATTTTTGAAAATGATTTTAATGAAAACATGATAAAATTATTTATCTTGTTAAAAAAGGATAAATTAAAAAATGATAATATGAAATATTTGGTATACTCGCTGTACGATTTTATAGTAGAATTAAATAATTTAGAACATATAGACCAAAATGAATTTTTAAATTTGATATTAAAATTAATAAAAGTATATTTGATATTGATGATAGTTAATTTAGATATAAAAGAAGGAAATATAGATACGGAAATATTACAACACATAAATTTGGAAATAATAAATAATAAAATAGTTTTATGTATTGAAGAAATGAGAAAAACAAATAAAATAATAGACGGATTGATAAAATTAAATAAATATGATATAGAAGATACCAAAGACCAAAATAAAATTAGAGATTTGGTGATAACATTAGGTGGACTTTTGGCATATGATTTTTTTATGTATTATAGTTCTACAGAAATCCATAGAATTTTATATAAAAAAATATCATATAATTCAGATACAGCAAATCAATTAAATAAATTAGGAATATTAATTATAAAATATAAAAGACATTTTATAAAAGAATATCGAGAAAAACACAGATTATATGTGGACTTGTATAATGAGGTGATAAAAGGTGATATATCTAAATATAAAGTAAATATATCAAACGGAAATTTTATAAAATTAATAAAAGAATTGGTAACAATTAATAATAAAATTTGATTTTAATTTTTAATTTTGTTTTAATTAATTTTTTATTTTCAATAATAATTTTACTATTAAAAATTATTATAATGAATACAGATTTAAAATGTTTAGACAGGATAGATAATAAAACAATAATAAATAATAAAAAAATATTTGAAAAAATTCACAGGACAAATAAAGATAAATATTTATCCTATGATTTTGATGATGAAATAATCATTCCGGTAGTTATAAATATTTGTTTGAGTTATTCAGATTATTCAATAGACTTTATCAAATATTGTAATTATTTGATAAAAATATTAAATGATGGATTTAGTGGAAAAATAGAATCGAAATATAAGAATCCAAAATATTCTCCAAAATATTTTTCAGAATTAGTCGGTTCAGAGCCTAATGGTAAAATAATTTATGATTATATAAATTATAAATTTGATACTAAAATAAGATTTTATTTAAAATCAATTGAATATTTTGATAAAAACTTTGAATATGATTTTTTAAAAAACAGTACAAGTACAGAAGAATTAATTAATAATTTTTATTCAAATGGTTTTACAACCAAATCTGAAAATAAGAATTGTTTAAATATTAACTTAATAAAATTTACTTGTAAAACATTAGGTGTTTCAACATTTCCATGGGAAAAACATATATTAAAAAAAAGTAATTATCCAATGTTAGTATTTATTGATTACAAAACTATAAATCCAGAAATATCATCAAATAAATTCAATAAATGTAGAACTTTAATTCATGAAGTTGGACATATATTTGGTTTAAAACATATATTTGGCTGTAAACCAGATTCCATTACATCATATAAAATAATATTAGGAGATACTATTTATAAAAATATTTTTGATACAAATACAAATACAGATAAAAATTCAATAATTAAATTATATCCAGATATACCTGTACAAAAAAAACCAACTCTAATAAATCCTATAGAAAAAAATAAGTTTGATATATACAAGGAAGTTCCTGTAAATTTTGCTTGTTTTATGGATTATAGTCCTGACGAAGTATTAACTCATTTTACTCAATCACAAATTTTAATAATGAGAAATATAATAAATATATATAAACCAAAATTAATAACAAAATCAAAAGATTATAAAAATGAATTTGTAAAATTATATTTACCAAAAGATTGTGTAATAGATAAAAGTTCAGATAAATTTTTAATAAAAAAATTAAAAGATAAAAATAAAATTTATGAATATAAAATATCATATGTAGAAAATCAATATGTGATATTGGATAAATATAAAACAATCAAAACAAGAAAAATATTGGAACATAATACAATAAATGAAAATATTGAAAATAATATATCTACAATAGATAAATTAAAATCTATTATATCAATTATATAAGAAATAATTTTTAATAATGTATGAAACAGAAGAAAAAAGTCATAATCAGATGATTATTGATACTACAATGAATATTATTGAGGACAATGATTTATATGAATCAAATCCATTGATAAGAACCAAGTCATTTGATATGTTCAATAATTTTTATTATGATACAGAATGGGAAATAGATTTGGAAGCTGATTTAGATAAAGATACTTGGAGAACGTGTGCAAAAGAAAGAATATTACATACTTATATTAAAAATAATTTATATTTGGAAATTAAATATCCAAATGATAGTGAATTATTTAAAAATAATAATTGTTTTTGTTGTAAAAATTATTTGATGATACATATTTGTAATTTCGCTTATTATATAGATAAATATAAAAAGGAAAATAAAACAATGGTTCCAAGATCATCTAAAAATATTCAAAGATTATATAGATTAAAGCCTGAATTATTTAATGGAATTGATATTGTAAAAATAAGATATCTAAATAATATAAATAAAGGTATAATTAATTCTTCGGATGCATATGTATATAGGTATGAAAATTTAATGTTTAAGGAAAATAATATAGTTAGTACTACAAATGTACAATGTTTAATTTGTAAAAAAAACTTTTGTGATGCGCATTTAGAATATAATCCAATGTATAAAAAAAAGTGTAGTTGTTGTGAAAAAAATTGGAATATATGTTCATGGTGTTTACATGATGATTTTGTAGAATTTATAAAAGATGATAAAATAGATTATGAAGAAGATTTCTGTAATGTTTTTCATAAAGGTATTATAGAAAACTCAACAAATCTTTAGTTTGATAAATGGTAAAAATATATTTGTTTATAAAAAATTGATTTTTTATTGTCTTAAAGTAATATTAATATATATATTATAATAAGAATTATGTCAAGAGAGCAAGCTAATACAATGAATAGCGAATCTAAAGATATCGACGTTAAAATCCATAATAGGGCTGTAGGTTTTGTCACCAAAGTGATGTATAATCATACAGGTGATATAGCATATATTGGAGATAAAGATAGTAAAAAAATTCTAGTGGTAGAAACATCTAATAACAAGATTGTTGGAAGTTTTGAAGGACACAATGGAGTTGTTTGGGATATAGATTTAACAGATGATGACAATATTATGATGTCATGTTCCGGTGATTTGTCCGTAATTATATGGGAAGCTAAAACTGGAGAGGGTATAACCAAAATTAAATTAGCTCATGGAATTCCAGAGAAGATATCAATTCAAAAGAAGGAGGAAACAAAATATGCAGTAGTATGTTATAAGCCAAGACGTGGAAATTCAAAACTAGTATTTTTTGATTTAATGAATATTAATGAAAATATGGAACCAATCAAAACAATTGATTGGACTTATGATTCAGCAATTACATCAATCAAATGGTTGAATGGTAATAAATATTTAGTTGGATGTAAAGATGGAAAACTTGTGGTTAAGGATTTTGCTAATGATGAATTTAATGAGATTCATGATATTCATACAGATGGAATTCAATCTATTGAGATTAATAGATTAAGAACTGTTATTTTAACATCTTCACTAGACAAGAGTGCAAAAGAAATTAGTGTTGAGGGATTTACAGTTTTAAAGACTTATAATTCACCAGTACCAGTAAACTGTGCAATTTATACTAAAAAAGATAGAGAAATTGTAATTGCAGGTGGTGTTCCAACAATTAAGGTAGCAAATACAACTAATAATGATTTTGGAATGAAGTTTTTCAGATCCAAAGACCAAAAGTTAATGAGACAAATTATTTATCATTCTGGAGCTGTAAGAAGTATGAGTGCATCACCAGTTTCTAATAATATTATATCTGGTTCACAAGATGGTTCAGCAGTTATTTATATTTTAACAGCTGACTCAGAAGAAGATGTTGAAGAAAGTGAAGACTCTAATACAAATTTTAAGGAAATCAACAACCTGACTTTAGATGAAGGAAATGATATTTATAAAATTGTTGGAACTTTCCTAAAGGAAGGTAAAACACAAGTTCATTATGTAAATAATCCAAAAGTGGTCTCGAGAAATAATGTAAATATTTCAAGTAGTTCAAATAATAATTCAAATGATGATGAATTTACAATTGATAATAATTTTATAATGGAACGTATCAAGCAAAGAGAAGCTGAATCAGAAAATCAAGTAAAAGAAAATGATGATTTATTTGTGGTTAATATTGATAATTCAAATACAAACACAAATACTTATACTTCAAGTACAAGTACTTCCACTGAACCTTATCAATATAAAAATAGAGAACTAACAACAATCAGGGTTTCCAATTTCCCGTCATCATCAATTGAGGATGCAAGAAACTGGCTATATTCTGAATTTGGTGATCATGGTAAAATTCAAAGAATTAATCTGGATGCCAAAAATATTGCTAAAAATGGTATTGTTGGATATGTTACTTATATGTATAAAGAGTGTGCTGAACGTGCAGTAGAACTTAAAAATGGTGCTCGTGAAGGATATCAAGTACTTTATGTTGAACTTATCGAAAACAGATACTAATTGTAATTTATATATACACATAAAAAATTGAAATTTTGTAATATTTACACTAAAATATATAAATAAAACTATTATATTACAATCCCAGAATGGAATTTCCTAATGCTTCTACCAAGGGTTCTGATGTATCCAATACATCTATTCAGAATCTACTATTTTTATCAAGACTGCCTAGTCCTAAACCTAGTCAATTTACTAGTTCCAACCCCAATAGTCTAACACCTTCTGTTTTAAAGCATAGTCTCTTTCGTACTACTATGTCTACACAGGCTCCAAAGCCAGTTGATGCTTCCAAGTCTAATGAGTCGATGAGACCAGCTGGCCTTGAAGACCCAGTTGCACAGACTGAGGGAGAACCTGCTAATCAGGAACAGCTTGCTAAAATGGATATGACCAATGCCAATACTGGAGATGCAGAGTCAGACGATGATGATTCATGTGGTTCTGATGGAAATTTTGTTTTGGGAAGAAATATGGATGCTAATTGGGTAACCAAGAAGAAAAGTCCTAAGAATAAGTCTAAGAAAATGAGTACAATTAATTTCCCAGACATTAACCCAGTATTTAAAAAGTGGCTTGTTTGCTACAAGGAATTGGAACCAAACGAAAAGAATTGGATATATGAACAGGTAATTAACTTTGAGCTTAATAACCCAGAGTCAGATAAGATTAAAATTGAGAATTGTTTTGAGAATATGACCATCCAGGAAATTTATAGAGCCACAGGAGCATCTAGACCTAGTTGTTTACCCTCAAAGGCTGGTGCACTCACTAAAATTGAACGAAATCTTCGGGTTGTTATCAAAATTATTACTGAACAAAAGAAGGAACTGAACGAGTCCAGAAAGAGACCAGTGGAAAATCCAACCGAGTCAGAACCTGTTTTTAAGAGGGTTTCTAATTCATTTGTATCGTATTCAAATGATCCTACTGAAAATAAAACCGAACCTGGTTCTGGTGCTAGTTCCAGTGTTAATTCAAGCAATTCAAGCAATTCAAGCAATTCAAGTTCTAATGCTGGTTCCAATTCTGGTTCTAATTCTAGTTCTGAGTCTCAAGTATTTGTGGGTACAATTAAGTGTTTGGATCCTACCAAGCCCAAGGTAATTATTCTAACAAAGACCCCGATTCTAGATTCAGATATTATTGGATACTATATGCTGAGTTAGAAAAATTAATTTAATATTTTTTTGTAAATAAAAATTTAGTTTAGACTTAGAATTTTTTTATTAAAGTAAACCCTGTATTTTCATCCTCAAATATGTATGATAATTTTATTTGTTCTCTCATATCATCAGTTTTTTCAAACTGTTTAAGTTTCCTTAATTCTTCTCTTTCATTAATTAATATCATTGTTTCATTATCAATTTCCAATAGGTTTTCATCTAGAATATTAAACAGATTATTAATATTATCAAGTTCGGATTTAATTTCTTCTGCCTTTTGTTTAATTAAATACACTTTTATAAACTTGTCTACATATTTTATAATTTCTTTGAGTGCATCTTTTGTATTAAAATTTTCGGATATTATTTCAAGTATTTTGTTATATATTTGAGTATCGTTATTGTAATTTTGTTTTTCATTTTTATGTGTTCTATAAAATCCCTTGGCTAATTTGTTGTAAAGCATATGTAGATTAATAAAATCTTTTTTCATCAACTCGATTTCATCATCTGAATAATCAAATGTGTTTTTATAAGATTTTGAAAGAAAATACATTCTTATTAATTTATAGTTATGAGATATATCATCTAGTCTTAATACATTTCCAATCGATTTAGACATTTTATCACCACCAAAATTTAAGAATCCAAAATGTATCCAATAATCACCATATTTTTGGTTTGGTTTGAATGCTTCAGATTGACAGATTGAACACATGTGATGAGGGGTCTGTAAGTCATTTCCGCCCATTGCAATATGTAATTTATCCAATTTTGAATCAACAATAGCACTGCATTCCAAATGCCATCCAGGAAAATAATTTGGTTTTCCGTTAAACATAAATGATAATGTTATTTCAGGTTTAACTTTCCAAAGAACAAAATCTTTATTATCCTTTACACCTTCAGCCCTTATAATATTTCGTCCTGATTCATATCCTTCTGTATCACAATCAACATAAAAAGGATTATTAGTAATTTTTGAACTATCAAAATAAACGGAACCATCAGGTGTTTCATATGCAAAACCTTTATCTTTAAGTTCGATAACCATTTGTACCATTGAATCAGTATTATCAGTGACCTTATGAATATTTTGGTTAGTATATTTGGTTAAACCTAATTTAGCTATATCTTCAAGAAATTTTTCAGTGTAAAAACTGGTATATTTAATAAGTGATTCATAGGTTTGTTCAGGTAGCCTGTTAATAATTTTATCATCGATATCAGTTATATTCATGATATGATTAGTTGAATAGCCTATAGCTTGTAGATATGATACAACAAAATCTGACCATAAGAATGTTTTAAGATTTCCTAAATGGACTCTATCATATACAGTAGGACCACAAGTGTACATATTTATAGGTACAGATTGGTCATGTTCAAATGATTCAAGTTCTTTGGTTCTTGAATTGTAAAATTTTAATATGTACATTTAATATTAAATTATAATAATTGTATTATTTATAAAGTATTTCAATTTTTATTATATAAATTTTATTCATATCTCTTAAATACATTAATTATGTTTGCAATATTATTATATTAAAAAACATCAAAAACTAAAAAATATAAAAATTACAAGGTTTAAATAATAAAATTGATATTTAAAATCGACATTTTAAATATCAAAAGGTGTAAATTTAAACTGTAGATTTTTATTTTATCTAATAAAATATTTTTTATATGTAAATAAGTATCGAAATTCAAATAATTAAAATATTATTATTCATATTATAATTATGTAACATATTCTATAGATTTATTACTTTTAGTTAATAATATTATTTAATAAAAATTATTAATTTATTGGTGGTAGGTCCCATCCACACTCAAAAATATAATATAATATAATTGTATAATATACCATGTCAACCTCTCTTACTACTGCTCCCGATGCCCCTACCACCATCAAGCGTCTCCCTGTCGAATACGATCAACAAATTAACGTATTCCTCGGAGATATCATTTACAACGCCGCCCAAGGTAAAGCAATGTGCTTCGTTACCGACAATATGGGTGTTATGACTGAATCTGCTAAATCAACTGCCATTGCTTGTAGAGATGCAATTATTGGTGGTGCTGATGGCAGCATTGTCGATGACTTTGTAACTGATGTAGCTAACTATGCCGTCTTATCCGATGATGGTAATGTAGTTGAAATTTACAGACCATACTACGCTAAATTCAAAACCATTGGTATGCTTAAAATTGTTGAAAATTTAGATTTCACTAAACTTGTAGCACTTGACCCCGCTGAAGGTGCTTCAACTGATCAAGATTTTGCTGATGCTTTCAATGAAATACTTGCTTCCGCTGGTAATAACCAACGTGGTAATTAAACAATATAATATTGTTTATATATTTTTTTTATTATTTATCTTATTTATATATTTCATTTTTTATTAAACATTATTTTATGTACTAAATAAAATAATTTTTTTTTATTTTATAAAATTCAATTTTTATTTATATATATATATAAAAATGAGTAAAAAAATATTATCACAAAAAATACCAAATAATTTTTTTAATGAATATATAAATAAAAAAAAATGTTGTTGTGATTCTAATGATGAAAATTATTTAAAAATAGTTCCAAATGAATTTGATGATTTATTTATGGAATTATATAAACATCTTTTATATAATATTACAAGTATAAAAACATTAAATAATATTAATACTATACTATCATTGATAAAAGATACTGATAATATTATTACTACTTTTTGTAAAATTGAAAATATTTATTCAGAATATGGTGATGATAAAATATTTTACGCATGTATTCCTTTTTATATTGATTTTAATAAAATAGAAAAAATAAGAGTTTCTGATGGTATAAATTTTTTTGAATTAGTAAATATTAATAAAGATACAAGTATCGAAAAAATTTATTTAATTTGTTCTAAATTAATTAAAAAATTTTCAGAATATTTAATAAATTAATATATTATATAATATAATATATTATGGACTTAGATAAAACTTTAACAAATGATTATGATATAATTAAATTTATTAATTTTTGTAATTATCAAATAAGTTATAATATTACTACTATATTATATGAATTTGACTTTTATTTTGAAAGAGATGATTTTTCATTTATATATAATTATTTTAAAAAATTTAAAATTCAAACAATTGATAATAAAAAAATTATTGAATATAATGATGAAAAATATTATAGAGATAACAATATTTTATATATGGAAAAAAATAATAAATTATATTGGATTGATAATAATATATATTTTGTAAAATCTAATAATATAATTTTAGAGGATAATGAAAAAACTTTTAAATCTATTAATAATAGATTTTTTTCAGATCTAAATATTATTAAAATTTTAAATGGCATTGTAAATATTATTAATAAAATTATAATTTATGATTCATTTGTTTCTGTATCTACAAATAAATTAAAATTTATAAATATTTGTACCTGTTCATTAAAAATTATTAATTTAAACTTCTTTTTTTATTTAAATAATAATAAATTTTATGTAAAAGATATTTGGGAAATTACACAAGAAAATAATAAAAAAAATATAGTTTTAATAGGAATAAATTTAATGTATTTATTTAGAGAATTTTCATCAGTTAATTTAAAAATAAGATCATTTAATTTTTAATTTTTTTCAAATTTAAAAATTAAATTTTTTATTATTATTGTAGATGTAAAAATTATTATAATGATTATATATGTTACATCTACTTTTAATAAACTTTTAATATTTTTTATTGTTTTATATCTAAATTTTTTAAAAATTAATTTAGAAAGAGATATTGAAGATGATAAAGTTGAAGTAGATTTAAATAATGATGAAAATGTTATAGATGATTTTGATAATTTAGATGATCTAGATGATATAGATGATGTAGATGATGTAGATGATGTAGATGATGTAGATGATGTAGATGATGTAGATGATGTAGATGATGTAGATGATGTAGATGATGAAGATGATGTAGATGATGTAGATGATGTAGATGATG
>JACCDY011472243.1_pt1 | contig 24404 bp, 21 predicted proteins | sample 7446391 | NCBI WGS metagenome assembly JACCDY01 (sample SAMN15323451, study PRJNA562643) | freshwater metagenome | isolation source: river surface water | place: USA:Blue River Watershed | collected 2017-08-18 | reverse complement strand
TCTACCACTCGCGCGGCAACAAGGCCTTCGGCAGCTACGACGACTACTTCGGTCCGGATGCCGACGAGGATGCCATCCTCTACCTGCAACTGGCCACCACGCTGACCCGCAACCTGCGCCCGGGCGCCATCCTCATCGCCGAGGACATGTCCGGCATGCCCGGACTGTGCCGGCCGATCGCCGAAGGCGGCGTCGGCTTCAGCCACCGCCTGGCGATGGGCATCCCCGACTACTGGATCAAACTGCTCAAACACCAGCGCGACGAGGACTGGAACCTCGACGAACTGTGGGGCACCCTGGCCAACCGCCGCCTCGGCGAGGCGACCATCGCCTACGCCGAAAGCCATGATCAGGCACTCGTCGGCGACAAGACGCTGGCCTTCTGGCTGATGGACAAGGAGATGTACTGGCACATGGGCATCGACGATCCCCACCCGGTCATCGAACGCGGCATCGCCCTGCACAAACTCATCCGCCTGGCCACCCTGTTCATCGGCGGCGAAGGCTGGCTCAACTTCATGGGCAACGAGTTCGGCCACCCCGAGTGGCTCGACTTCCCGCGCGAAGGCAACGGCTGGTCCTACCACTACTGCCGCCGCCAGTGGTCACTGGTCGACAACCCGCAACTCAAATACCATTGGCTCGCCGACTTCGATCGCGAACTGATGCGCTTCGCCAGCGAGTCCGGCATCCTCGACAGCCCGCCGGCCCGCTGCCTGCACATCGACCACCACAACCAGGTGCTGGTCGCCGAACGCGCCGGACATCTGCTCGTGCTCAATTTCTCCGTCGATCGCTCGATCGCGGATTACGCGATCCACCATCCGGGTGCGGGCCGCTTCCGCATCACGCTCGACAGCGATGCCACCGCCTGCGGCGGCCATGGCCGCATCGACGCCACGGTCATTCACCCGGTCAACGAGGCGCAACAGCAACTCCGGTTCTACACCCCGTCACGCAGTGGTCAGGTGTTCGCTCCGGTGTAGACGCAAGGCAGCGCAATGCCTGCCTTGCTATCTCCACTCTCCGAACATCGACGACAACAACAGCACTGCTGACACCGCCCATAGCCAGAACCAGACCAAGCCGAATGCGAACAGCAGCACCAGGCACACCCCGACCCCAATCAGGCCATAGATCAGCCTCTGCCTGCCAGTCGTCTCAGTGAACCATTCGAGCATGGGAAATGATCGTTTGAAGTGATCTAACCGCCTTGAGCGGGTTGCTTGCATGACGACATAACCGATTCCCTGACGATCCAAAAGATCAAAAGCCCCCCACCGCCCACGGGCCACCGATTTGCGCTTGCGGATACAGCTTCGGACGACGGGGCCCGTCGTCCCTACCGGTTGACCTCAGCACTCCTGACCCATGCTCGCCCGCCGTAGCCCGAAGGGCGAAGGAGGGACCCATGACAGCAAACGCCGGAGGCGTTTGCTTACCACTCAATCGCCGCGGCAGCCCAGGTCAGGCCGGCGCCGAAAACGACCAATACGATCTTATCACCGCGCTTGAAGGTGCCGGTCCGATTCGCCTCATCCAGGGCGATGGCCACGGCGGCGGCGGAGGTGTTGCCGTATTTGTGCAGGTTGACGAACACCCGCTCGTTGGGCACCGCCAGACGATCGGCGATGGCATCGATGATGCGTAGGTTCGCCTGATGCGGAATCACACAGGCGATGTCCTCGGAACTCCAACCCGCGCGCTCGATCACCGTCTCGGCGGCCTGCTTCATGCGGGTCACCGCATGCTTGAAGACTTCCTTACCGAGCATGCTCAGCGTCTGCAGGTTGTCGTTGACGTTGCTGCTGTTGATCGGACAGGCGGTGCCACCGCCCGGAATCTCCAACAGGTGCGTCAGACTGCCGTCGGTACCCATCTCGGTGGCGACGATGTCGCCCTCGCCCGGCTTCGACTTGCGCAGCACCGCCGCACCCGCACCATCACCGAACAACACGCAAGTCGTGCGGTCGCTCCAGTTGGTCACCGCGGAAAGTTTCTCGGCACCGATGATCAACGCATTCTCGAAAGCGCCACTGGCGATCAAGCGCTTGGCGATCTTCATCGAATAGAGGAATCCCGAACAGGCCGCAGAGATATCGAAAGCCACCGCACTCATCGCACCCAACTGCTGCTGCACGTGACAAGCGGTCGCCGGTGTCGGTGTGTCCGGGGTGATGGTGGCCACGATGATCAACTGCAGTTCCGCCGCTTCCATGCCGGCCTGCTCCAGCGCCTTGCGCGCCGCTGCTGCGGCCATGTGCGAGGTGAACTCATCCTCACGCGCAATCCGCCGCTCCTTGATGCCGGTGCGCGTGACGATCCACTCGTCACTGGTATCCACCCGGGATGCCAACTCGTCGTTGGTCAGCACTTTCTCCGGCAAGTAACTACCCGTGCCCGCAATGCATACTCCCATCGAGGAATTCGTTTCACTCATGCGCGCCGAGAGTGAAACCGGGAGCCTCCGGCCACAAGCGCGAAGTTGCTCCCTCACTCAAGAATGACGCTGGTCTCGGAGATCTCCTTGAGCGCCTTCTCAATCTTGTGGTTGACACGGTTTTCGACGGTCTCGAGGGCCACGCGGACCGCATTGCGGATCGCCAGTGCGCTGGAGGATCCGTGGGCGATGATGACCACCCCGTTGACGCCCAGCAAGGGACTGCCACCGTAGGTCTCGTAGTTGCCCTTGGCCTTGAGCGCCCGGAAGGCACCCTGGGCCAGCATGGCGCCGGCCAGACGCAGCGGATTGCCCTTGATCTCGGCCTTCAGCCACTTCGACACCGCCTTGGCCGTGCCCTCAACGGTCTTGAGCATGATGTTGCCGACAAAACCGTCGCACAGCACCACGTCCAACTCGGTCTCGAACAGGTCACGACCCTCGACGTTGCCAATGAAGTTGATCCCCGGCGTCTGCTTGAGGCGCTTGAAAGTCTCCTTGGTGAAGGTGGTCCCCTTCTCCTCTTCCTCACCGTTGGACATCAGTCCCACCTTCGGCTCCTTCACCCCCAACACGCTGCGCGCATAGGCGGTGCCCATGACGGCGTAGGCCACCAGATGCTCCGGCTTGGCTTCCGGATTGGCACCGGCATCGAGAATGTGGCACAGACCGTATTCATTCGGCACGGCCGTCGCGATGCCCGCGCGGTCGACGCCGGTCAGCGTGCGCAATTTGAGGGTGGCGGATGCCACCGCCGCACCAGTGTTGCCGGCAGACACAAACGCATCGGCCTGACCGTCCTTGACCATCGCCATGGCCACATTGATCGACGACTGCTTCTTGCGACGCACCGTCTTGGCACCGGGCTCGGCCATGCCGATCACCTCGGGCGCATGCACGATACTCACCCGCTCGTCGAGCGTGAGCCCATGCTTCCGGCACTCCGCCTTGAGCACCTCCTCATCGCCGACCAGATACAAATGGCTCAGCTTGGGATAATAACGCAGGGCATCGATCGCTCCACCGATGTTGATCGAGGGAGCGTAGTCTCCACCCATGGCGTCTAGGGCTACTTTCATGCGGTCAAGAGGTACGGGATGCGGGAATCGGATGCTCGAAACGGATACGCTGGGGTCGGATACGAAAAATCACCGTCACGGGCAATATCCCCGGACGGCGATCATCGGTTCATCAGGCTGACGGCTCAGAGAGCTTCGACGTCAAGCACCTGGCGCTCGCGATAGTAGCCGCACGAAGGGCAGGCGATGTGCGAGGGCACCTTGCTGCCACATTCCGGGCAGCTCTTGAAAATCGGTGCACGCCAGCGGTTTGCGCCACGGCGCATTTTCTGACGGCTCTTGGATTGGCGACGCTTTGGTACGGCCATGGTTCGGTCTTGGTTTAGGGTTGATCCTTAAGGTCGTTGAGTTGGTCGAGGGCCGACCAACGGTCGTCTCCCTCGGCGCGGGGCGGGGTGCTTAGCCCATCCTCACCGGGTTTGTCCACTGATAAATACCGGGGATCGATTTCGCATTTCTGGGGCTGGTCACCCTCCTCACAGCGGGGATCCACCGGAAAATGGATCAAAACCTCCTCCCGCAGGGCCTCGGACACCTCGATTTCGTGGTCCTGGCCGATTTCCAGGGAAATGGCCGCGGCAGACAGCCGGATCGTCTGAACGAAGGGGTGCAGCGTCCGCACACAGGTGAATTCGAAGGTCGCGGCCAGGGTGCCGGTCAACAGGAGCTCCGACCCGAAGCGCTGGACCCAGAGGTCATATTTCAAGGGGCTCAGCGCCACAGCGTCACCCTTCGGCAGGTCGAAAAGTTCGGCCGGCAGCTCTCCAGCCAGCGACTGCCCCTCTTCGGGCAGCACGGTCAGGTCGACGATCAGTCTGCATTTCATGCACCGAATCTAGCCCATGCCGTCCAGCCGCCAAGCGGAATTCCAGCGATTTCCCGCTCGTCAGCGCCAACGGCCCCGCTAATTTGTCCCCCACCATGGCCATCGACATCCCATTGCTCAGCCGCATCTGCGAAGCCCCCGGCGCACCGGGCTACGAAAAGAAGATCCGCGAACTCGTCATCGCCGAACTCAAAGGGCTTGCCGACGAAGTGCGCACCGACCGCATCGGCAACGTCATCGCCGTGGTCAAAGGCCGCTCTTCCTCCAAAACCTGCATGGCCGCCGCCCACATGGACGAGATCGGCTTCATCGTCACCCACATCGACGATCAGGGATTCATCCGGGTCAACCCGGTCGGCGGCTTCGATCCGAAAACCCTCACCTCCCAGCGCGTCATCATCCATGGCCGCAAGGACCTGTTCGGCGTGATGGGCTGCAAGCCGATCCACATCATGTCGCCCGAAGAACGCAACCAACCGTCGAAACTCAAGGACTACTTCATCGACACCGGTCTCAGCCGCAAGGCACTCGACAAACTGGTGGAGGTTGGCGACTTCGTCACCCGCCACTCGCCTCTGATGGAGATGGGCGACTGCGTCAACGCCAAGTCCCTCGACAACCGCGCTTCGGTGTTCGTGCTCATCGAAGCACTGCGACTGCTCAAGAAACAACGCTCGAAACCCGCCTACGATTTCCACGCTGTATTCACCGTGCAGGAAGAAGTCGGCCTGCGCGGCGCTCAGGCATCCACCATCCAATTGCAACCGGACTTCACCTTCGGTCTCGACACCACCATCGCCTTCGACACCCCGGGCTCCACGCCGCAGGAACGCTGCACCAGCATGGGCAAGGGCGCCGCCATCAAATTGATGGATGCCTCGGTCATCTGCGACTACCGCATGATCGAATTCATGAAGGCCACTGCGAAATCCCACAAGATCCCGTGGCAGCCGGAAATCCTCGCCGCCGGCGGCACCGACACCGCCAACCTGCAACGCATGGTCGCCGGTGGCTCGATCGCCGGCGCAATCTCCGTCCCAACACGCCACATCCACCAAAGCATCGAGATGTGCCACCAAGCGGACCTCGAAGCCTGCATCCAACTGCTCGCCGCCTGCCTCAAGGAGCTCGATAAGCCCACCTGGAAATTCTGATCGACGAACGGAGTGGCGGCATCCTGCGCTCCTCTTCTCTTCCCCGCTCATGGTGCGTGCAACTGCCTCGGATAATGCCATCACCATGAACTCGCTTCATGGGAGGCTGCGCATTTCTTGATCCACCCCCACCGGGGCAGCCAGCCGTTCTAAAATTTTATGGCGGCAAAGCTTGGAAGATCGGGCATCCTGACCATTCCGACGACCCGATATTCAGGTTTTCTTAATGAATTTTTTCAAATTCGGACGCAGCCCTCGCGGTGATCTAACAGATCAATTTTTTTCGACACGCAAGATCCGGAATCCGGCCCCACCCCGGCCGTGCAACAAACCCTTCGTTTCAAGCTCTATTTACCATGTAAACACAATACGTAAAACACAATATGTTGTATTGTGAATAATTTGTGGATACTACATGAGCAAAATCAGGTTGACCGGCGTGATGACATGACACAGTCTCCGCGACGCTGCGCCCATCGCGCGAATCCCCTACATTTTCAGCTTAGAAATCGCATCCCAACCATGTCCGCCACCACCACCGTCACGATCGGAAACCGCACCTTCATTCTGGACCAAGAAAAGGCCGAGCAGGCCTTCGCCGCCAAGAAAGTCATCAACGGCCGCGACACCATGTTCTTCAACATCCTGCCGCTCAAATACCAGTGGGCCTACGATCTGTACAAGACGATGAAGAACAACCACTGGGAGCCCGAGGACATCACGATGCAGAAGGATGTCGAACAATGGCGCTCCGACGAGATCTCGGACGTTGAGCGCTGGATCATCAAGATGGGCATCGGCTACTTCTCGGCCGCCGAAGGCATCGTCGGTGACAACATCCTGCACGTCGTGCGCGAAGTGGTCACCGCCCCCGAGCTCAAGCTGGTGCTGGGCCGCCACGCCCACGAAGAGAACATCCACGCCGACAGCCTGGTTTACATGCTCTCGTCGCTCGGTCTCAACCCGCACGAGTGCGAGGCGATGTTCGAGGACATCCCGACGATCAAGGAGAAGAACCACTTCGTGGTCTCCAACAGCCGTGCGCTGCGCCGCGACATCGACCTCACCGACACCGCCAACAAGCAGGCGCTGGCCAAGAACATCTTCATGTTCGGTCAGGTCATGGAAGGCACCCAGTTCTACGGGCTGTTCGGCATGATCCTCAGCCTCTACCGCCAGAACAAGTTCCCGGGCATCGGCCAGATGTTCCGCTACACCCTGCGCGACGAGTCCAACCACATCGAGGTGTTCCGCAACCTGCTGATGGACCTGATCGATGAAAACCCGGACATCTGGACCGAGGACTTCAAGAATGATCTGCGCAAGACCATGAAGGAAGGCATCGAACTCGAGAAGAAGTTCATCCGCGACTGCCTGCCGGTCTCGGCAATCGGCCTCAATGCCGATGACTTCGAGCAATACATCGATTACATCGCCGACCGTCGCCTCAGCTCCTGCGGCCTTGCTCCTCTCGGCGAGAACATCACCAACCCGTTCCCTTGGCTGGCGGAGATGATGGACATCAAGAAGGAGACCAACTTCTTCGAGGGCCGCGTCACCGAATACCAGAAGGCCTCCGCCCTCGGCAACGTCGACGACGACGAGCTGTGAGCCGCATAGCGACCGCCATTCCCCTGATTTTTCATACCTACTTCCCATAAATCCCGTACCCCATACGTCATGTACCGCTCCGTAAACCCCGACGAGGACAACATCCTCAAACAAGTCATCACCGATCGATTCTCACTGTCCCCATCCGACCGCGGATACTCGTGGCGCGAAGTATTGCCCAAGGAGAAGCGTGCACCGATCCAGGACATCATCGTCACCCGGGGCAATGTGGAAACCCACTTCTCCCTCGAGGATGTCGCCGACGCAATCGGCAACTCGCTGACCGACCTGATGATCTCCCGCAGTCAGGAGGAGGACAGCATCTTCAACGACAAGAACCGCCAGTTCGTCTCCGACGTCGCCCACTCGGTGGCCAACTCGCTGATGAAGTCGCTCGATGACGGCGGCCGCCTGAAGCTTTCCGAGCAAGACCTCTACCTCTTGATCGAGAAGGCGCTACTCGAGAACGAAGCCTATGACGTGGCCAAGTCGCTCGCCTTCCGCCGTTCGATGGAGAAGACCGGCCACATCGACGCCAACGTCGGCCCGAGCACGCTGCCGGTGCGACTGATCCGCCGCAACGGCAACGTGGTGCCGTGGTCGGAAACCAAGATCGAGATCGCGGTGCGCAAGGCCTTCCTCACCATCAAGGAGAACCCGGAGCCGGCGATCGACATCGCCCGCGGGGTCACCGAACGCATCCGCCGCGGCGAGCAATCGTTCGTCCACATCGAGGACGTCCAGGACATGGTCCAGGAGGAACTGATGCGCCAGGGCCACTTCAAGGCCGCCGAACACTACATCCTCTACCGTGCACAGCGCGCCCGCCTGCGCATCGAGGAAGAAGAACGCGCCGACGATCCGAACCAGGAGTTCATGGTCACCGTCACCACCGAGGACGGCAAATCCTCGTTCTGGGACGGCACCGAACTCAAGAAGCGCATCGCCTACGCGATGATCGGCCTGAAGATCGATATGTCGGAAATCGAGATCGAGCGCGAACTGCGCCGCTCGGTCGGCTCTGAAATCTCCGAAAAGGACCTCAAGAACACCATCATCCTCAACGCCAAGGCGCTGATCGAAAAGGACGCCGACTTCGCCAAGTTCGCCGGCCGCATCCTGCTCAGCTACATCTATGAGGAAGTGCTCGGCTGGAGCATCATGCAGGACGGCATCGAGAAGCTCAAGGCCGCCCACCAGAAGGCATTCAAGGGTTACCTCCGCCACGGCGTGAAGATCAAGCGGCTCAACCCCGAGCTACTCGAGCGCTACGACCTCGACAAGCTGGCCGAAGCTCTCGACCCCTCCGCCGACCTCGACTTCGACTACCTCGGCATCCAGACGCTCTACGACCGTTACCTGATCGTCGACAAGACCGGCGCCAAGCCGCGCCGCATGGAAACCCCGCAGTTCTTCTGGATGCGCGTCGCCATGGGTCTGTTCAAGAACGAGAAGAAGAACGCCGAAGGCTGGGCGATCCGCCTCTACAGCCTCTACAAGGGCCGCCGCTTCTGCTCGTCGACCCCGACGCTGTTCAACTCCGGCACGCTGCACTCGCAGCTGTCGTCGTGCTACCTCTACAAGGTGGACGACTCGATCGAGTCGATCATGATCCGCGGCATCGCCGAAAACGCCTTCCTCAGCAAGTGGGCCGGCGGTCTCGGTGGATCGTGGACCGCGGTGCGCGGCACCGGCGGCTACATCCAGGGCACCAACGGCGAGTCACAGGGCATCATCCCCTTCCTCAAGCTGCACAACGACCAGCTGGTCGCGGTCAACCAGGGCGGCAAGCGCCGCGGCTCCGGCTGCGCCTACCTCGAAACCTGGCACAACGACATCGAGGACTTCCTCGAACTGCGCAAGAACACCGGTGACGAACGCCGCCGCTGTCACGACATGAACACCGCGAACTGGATTCCGGATCTGTTCATGAAACGCATGGAGGACCGTCAGAACTGGACCCTGTTCCGCGCCAACGAAGTGCCCGACCTGCACGACCTCTACGGCAAGGCATTCGAGCAACGCTACGAGGAATACGAGCAACTCGCCGCCGATGGCAAGATCTGGTCGCGCCAGTTCCCCGCCATCGACCTGTGGAAGTCGATGCTCAAGATGCTGTTCGAAACCGGCCACCCGTGGATCACCTTCAAGGACCCGTGCAACGTGCGCTCGCCCCAGGACCACTGCGGCGTGATCCACTCGTCGAACCTCTGCACCGAAATCACGCTCAACACCTCCGACGAGGAGACCGCAGTGTGCAACCTCGGTTCGGTCATCCTCGACTCGCACATCACCAACGACGGCAACATCGACCATGAGATGCTCAAGGAGACGATCACCGTGGCGATCCGCGCGCTCGACAACGTGATCGACATCAACTTCTACCCGACCGAAGCCGCCAAGACCGCCAACATGCGCCACCGCCCGATCGGCATGGGCGTGATGGGCCTGCAGAACGCGCTCTACAAGCGCGGCATCTCGTTCGCGTCGGACGCTGCCGTCGACTTCAACGACGAAGTCATGGAAGCCGTCGCCTACTACGCCTACAGCGCCTCGTCTGACCTAGCGAAGGAAGTCGGCACCTACTCGACCTACAAGGGTTCGAAGTGGGACCGTGGCCTGCTGCCGCAGGACACCGTCGACCTGCTCGAGGACGAGCGCGGCCGCAAGATCGACGTGCCGCGTGGCGGCAAGATGGACTGGTCGGTCGTCCGCGAGAAGATCAAGAAGCACGGCATGCGCAACTCCAACGTGCTGGCGATCGCGCCGACCGCGACGATCTCCAACATCATGGGCACCACCCCGTGCATCGAGCCGAACTACAAGAACCTCTACGTGAAGTCCAACCTGTCCGGCGACTTCATCGTGCTCAACGCCCAGTTGGTGCGCGACCTCAAGAAGGCGAAGCTGTGGAACCAGGAGATGCTCGACCAACTGAAGTACTTCGACGGCGAACTCGACGACATCGCCGGCATCCCGGATGAGATCAAGCAGAAGCACAAGACGGTGTTCGGCATCGACTACCAGTACATTGTCGACGCCGCCGCCCGCCGCCAGAAGTGGATCGACCAATCGCAGTCGGTCAACCTGTTCCTGGCCACCCCCGACCTCAAGACGCTGTCGCACATGTACCGCCGCGCCTGGGACAAGGGACTCAAGACCACCTACTACCTGCGCACCCTGCAGGCATCCAACATCGAGAAATCGACCATCAACGTCAAAAAGGACGTCCGCGGCCGCATGGGCGAGGAAAGCGCCAAGCGCGAATACACCGCGGAAGAGAAGATGGCCTGTTCAATCGATGCGATGCTCAATGGCGGCACCTGCGAAGCGTGCCAGTGATGCGATAGCGACTCGCTCCTGACTCAATTGAAAAGGCGGACCTCCAGGTCCGCCTTTTCCATGTCTTGTCATCCGCTCAGCGCGAAGCCGCCAACTTGCGGATCTCCAGCAAGCCGGATCCCGGCACTTCGAAAACCCGGGCACCGGCGCTGATCACCATCTCCTGCTGGCTCAGTTGACGGCCGCAGCAATCGCGCACGGTGACCGAAGCCTTGCCGTAATCGTTCACGAAACGCATCACCACTTCACTGCCGGGTTTGGCATGAATCACATCAATCGCCGGCGGCGCCGATTCACCCACATTCACCACCACATCCTGATAGATCGCGCTGATCCGCTTTCCAGCGGTCACGCCGCTGATCATCGGGTAGTTGTGCGCCGGCGACAGCGGGATGAACTCGCCGTCAAGCAAGACCTCGCGGTTGGTCAGCCAGTAATGCATCCAGAAGCCGATCATCCGGCGATGCTCCGGTGACAACTCGTGCAGGCGCACGGAAACCTGCGGCACGCTGAAAATCACGTTGAGGATCTGCAAGGCTGCGGTGTCCACCGGCTCGTCGGGATGCCAGATGAACATGTCGCTGTGGACCGCCGTGTGGTCGGCCAGCAATCGAAGATCGACGATCTCCTTGCGGTTGACCGGCCCGGCATTCGGACAATCGACCCCACGCAGCATGTTGCCATACTTGCGCATCAAGGGCCCGTTGTACGGTTGGCGGAATTCGATCGAGATCTCCGGCTTGATCGCCCGCAAGCGGGCCATGATGTCGGTGAACAGGCGGTCGACCGCCTCGTCCACCGATGCGTAATCGCGGCCATTCTCGGCGGTCAGCACGGTGTCGGGTTTGGGTGCGAACATCTCGATGAAATCCAGCTTCAACCCGTCGATCCCCCAGTCGCGCACCGCAGCTTCGTAAAGCCCGATCAGATACTCACGCACCTCCGGGTATCGCGGATCGAGCACATGCGCCTGCAGACCGGCGCTGAAACCAAGCGTCTTGTCCTTGAAGCGTTTCGCCGCCTCGGATTTCTCACCGGCCATCGGAACCGAATACCAGATCATGAACTTCTGATTGAGCGCGTGGATGCGATCGACGAATCCCTTCATGTCCGGAATCCGCTCGGGCTTCCAATCGCCTGTGAAGGCATAGCCGCGGTTGCCATCCAGCGTCTGCCAGCCGTCATCGACAATCACCCCCTTGAGTCCGAGTTCGCCACCGATCCGGCATTCCTCGACAATCACATCGGGATCGACATTCTGATGGTAGGAATACCACGTGGAATAAAGCGGCAGACGCGATCCCTCAGGCACGTGCGCCGGCTGGTAGCCGTCCTGAGCCGCCCACCAACGGGCCGTCTGTTGCAGCACTTGGTGGAACGGCAGGTCGCGCGTATCGAAGCGCAGCGTGATCTCATACCGGTCCATCGGTGGTTCCGAGCCTGCGAACAATTCGAGAAACCCGTGGATGCAGACATCCTCTTCCTTGACGGCGCCCTGGACCGTCAGCAGGCGCAGCGCATCCGACGCTGCAATCGTCATCCGGTTGCGATCGTCAGGACCCAGATACTGCATGAGCGGCGCCCGCAGCACCGCTCTGGATTGGACCTTGCCCCCTTGATGGTCGTTGAGTTGCCGGGTGTTGTCCGACACCCAGATGCCAGCCAGATTCACCGCAGGAAAATTCCAACGCACCTTGAACTTCGGCGGCACCGCCGCCTGATCGCTCTTCAGCCGCAAGGTCGCCAGCATCAATCCGGCCTCGGGCTGCTTCACCTCCCAAGTGGCGCGGAACGGCCCCGTGTCCCCATCAATCGTCAATGCGTCGGCCGCGATCGCCAGACTCGGCACCTCTCCGGCATGCACCACGGAAACACCCCCCAGGAACCAGGCGGCAACCAGGGTGAAAACAACTCGGCACCAGTGGACATCAGCAATCATGACCATGGATCAACCAGAGAGCATCACCCGGATCAAGCGGGGAAAGTAACTCTTGCTTTCCAACGCATGAAAAATGGCCATCAATCCGCCCATGTCCTTCATCCTCCACCCGCGCCTTCAGGCTGGCAGCATCGAACTGGACCACATCGATGGCATTCATGTGCTACTCAAGGACAACGCCCTGTTTCCATGGCTGATCCTGGTGCCCGAGGTCGAGGAAGGCATCGAGGATCTGCATCAACTGGATGCCGAACGCTACGCGGCAGTCACCCGTGCGATCCGCGAGGTCTCGCTGTTCGTTTCCAGCCATTTCCAACCCGACAAACTCAACGTCGCCTGCATCGGCAATCAGGTGCGCCAGATGCACATCCACATCGTCGGCCGCAGTCCTGGAGATCCGGCATGGCCGGGCGTCGTCTGGAGCCATGGCGGAAAACAAGCATACGCCCCGGACCAAATCGATGCGATCTTCAAGGCGTGGCAGCAATGGCATACGATAGAACCGAACGAACGTGGCTGACCGATGAGCAGAATCGCAAGCATCCTACTGGGGCTCACCTTGACCAACTGCATGCCTCGCAATCCGCAAGTCGCGATTAGCACCCCGCATGGTGAAATCGTGGCCGAAATTTTCACGCGTCAGGCACCGATCTCGGCTGCGGCCTTCATGCACAATGTCGATCAAGACATCTACACCGATGGCCGAGCCACATTCTACCGGGTGGTGCGCCTCGACAACCAGCCGCACAACGACGTGAAAATCGAGGTTATCCAAGGCGGAGTCGACCGCGACACCGGCGACACCCGCGTCCCCTTCATCCCTCACGAAACCACCGCCATCACCCGCCTCACCCACCGCGATGGATCGCTCTCGCTGGCACGCATGGAACCGGGCACCGCCAACAGCGAGTTTTCCATCTGCATCGGCGACCAAGCGCAACTCGATTTCGGCGGCCGCCGCAATCCGGACGGTCAAGGATTCGCCGTCTTCGGGCAGGTGATCAAAGGCATGGATATCGTCCGCCACATCCAACAACTCCAGGATGAAGAGCAGTTCCTCCGGCAGCCGGTGCCATTCACCATCCGGCGCACCCAGCGCTGAGCGATCATCCGGACAATCGATCGGCCGGTTTCATTCATCGATCGCTTCGATCGTGATCCCCGCCACCTTCACCAGCGCCGGATGGGTTTCCTCACGGCGGCTTCGCGACTCGAGCAGGCATGACTGCGACAACTCGAAGCGGTAGCCGTGGAATCCATCGCTAAGCAAGGGACCCGAATCCTCGCGCATCATGCCGGCAAACGACGACTGCGACGGCGCATGCACGGCAATGCGGCCGATGTTCTCATCGACCCACTCCGAAGGCATCCGCCCCAACAGTGGACACACACCGACGTAGCAACCCAACTCGACCGCACGCGCACTCGCACAACGCTGGATGCGCTCGACCCCGAGCACGTTGTCGGTGGCGCTGGGAACCAGCAGCAGATCGACATCACGGCCGCGCAGCGCGGCGGAAATCTCCGGGATCTCGATATCGAGACAAACAACCACCGCAATCCGCCAACCGGCGAATTCCCAAATCCGCAACGGCCCACCACCGGTGAAATCCGCCTCCCACGGGGTCAGGTGGATCTTGTCCTGATGCCACCACCGGCCATCGGCACCGATCATCACCCGATTGCGGAGCAAGCCACCCGGCTCCCGCCAGGGCACGCTGCCGAGCACCACCGCCTTATCCGGCCGCGACAGGTGCTGTTGCAGGACAGGCAGCAGTTCGCCTTGGAACAAGCCGCTGATCTCATCGAGCGCCTGCTGCTTGCCGACAAATCGTTCAAGCGCCATCCAGCTGAACTCCGGGAACACCACCAGATCGGCACCAGCATCCCATGCCTGCAGCGTCTGCTCCCTTACCGCATCGGCAAGCGCATGCGGACCATCGAAGGGCGCACCGACATCCATCGTCCTGAGTTCGAGCTTCAATCGTTCCATCGCTTGATCCAGAAGGTCAGTGTTTTTTCCGTCTCGGCCTGCTCACCGATTTCCTTCCACGCAAACCGCGCCTGCAGGCCAGCTTGTTTTTGATAACCGCGCGACTGCCAGAATCCATCGAGCGGACGGTAATCGGACGGGCGCGCCGGATGATCGTCCGGACGATCGACCGCACAAAAGGCAGTCATGCGAAAACCCAGACGCCGCGCATGCGCTTCACGACAATCGAAGAAGCGCTTGCCGATCCCCAGTCCGCGCCACTCCGGCAGCAACACGCTTTCACCGAAATAAAACACCTCGTCGACCGCGATGCCTGCCGACTCGAATGGCTGGCGGAATTCCGGACCCTCAACCGCCATCGGCAAGCCGGTCGTCGCCCCCACCGCACGGCCAGCGGCATCCGTCGCCAGCACCACCAGACTGCCGGCAGCCCGCTCATAACGCCTCAGGTAATCACTCTCGTAAGCGGCCGATCCCTCATACAGGTACGGATACTCACGGAACACCCGGATCCGCAACTGACCTAGCGCATCCAACCAGGGTCCGATCCGGGACCCGGTCAGTTCATGCAGTTGGAATTCCGCTCTCACCTCGACACCTTAGGAAAGAGCGCCGCCCGGAGCCAAGACATTCAATGCCCCGGGATGGCTCTTGTCAGCCGAGGCAAAACCACCTAGCACCCACGCCACACCCATGCTTCGCACGGTTCCGCTGCTGCTTCCCCTGCTCCTCTGCCAGTGCACCTGGTGGCAGCAAGCACCACCGCCGCCACCCACGCCGCCGAAGCCGACATACCAGATCCTGCAGGACCGCTACGAAGCGCTGCAAACGAAGGACTCCCACGTGCTCATTGATCTCGCCGCCCAGCGCGCGGTGCTGCTCAACCGCGCAGGACAGGCGGTCATCGTCACCGATGTCTCCACCGGCAAAACCGGACACGAAACACCGACCGGCAACTTCAAGGTGCTCGAAAAACTCGAGGAAAAACGCTCGAACCGCTACGGCAAATACATCCACAACGAAACCGGCGCGGAACTCGGCTTGTCGTGGAACTTCGAAAAACCACCGGTCGGCGCCACCTACACCGGCCTCGACATGCCCTATTGGATGCGACTGACCTATGCCGGCGTCGGCATGCACGTCGGCTACGTGGAACCCGGCCAAGCACTCAGCTTCGGCTGCATCCGGGTGCCCAGGGAGGTGCAGCCCCTGATTTACGCCAAATGCCAGGTCGGCACCCGGGTGAAGATCATCGACAGCCGCTTGCTCGGGCCGAAAAACCCAGCATTTCCGGCACCCGCGACCACTCCCGAAGGCTGACCAGCCACCACCCGGATCGGAGGATGGCTTGCCCCGAGCTTTCCAGTTGCCGGCGACAGCGGAATCATGCAGGGTCATACCATCGTGTGACCCCCATGGGGCCGAACGATCCCAAAGAGCGCTTTTTACCGCTGACGAGGCCCAGGACATCCCCGGTTTCCTGAGCCCGCCCAGCCGGCCTGAAAGTACCCCACCCCCTCTGACCGATGAACGCCCGCTGCACCCACAGCGGGCGTTTGTTTTTTCCCGCAAGCCGGGCAAGACCGCCATGCCCTGAGCCACCGCTTGGCACCATTTGATTCCAAGCTTGCCAGCCAAGCGGCCTCCCTCTATCCCAGCGGCCTCACATCATGGCCAGCACACCCGTCATCAACCTCCGCAAGGGACACGCCGTCCGCCACAACAACGAAATCTGTGTGGTCATCGACCACGAGCTGAAGACGCCCCCTCGCATGGCCTCCTACGTGCAGATGTCGATCCGCAGCATCGCCACCAAGAAGGTGTTCAACCTGCGTCTGACCTCCAACGACTCGCTCGAAGGCGTGATGCTGGAACGCGATCAACACGAATACTCCTACAAGGACAGCAGTGGCTACCATTTCCTTCACCCGGACACCTACGAGGATGTCGTCGTCCATGAGGACCTCATCGACAGCGTGAAGGACTACCTCATCGAAAGCCAGCTCTACACCCTGCTCATCGCCGACGGCATCGTGGTCTCCATCGAACTGCCGCTGACGATGACCATGACCGTCACCGAATCCTCGGAAGGCGTCAAAGGCGACTCCGCCAACAACGTCTACAAACCGGCTGTCATGGAAACCGGCCTGATCGTCCAGGTGCCGCTGTTCATCAACCAAGGTGAGCGCATCAACATCAAGACTGAGGACAATTCCTACCTCGGTCGCGCTTGAGCGACGGGCGGCATCATGCCGCCCAGCCATGACATGGCGCTTCCAAAGCGCCACTCCGGAGTGGCGGCATACTGCCGCCATGACACCCGCGATGCCATTCATGGCGTCGCGCAACCCATAGGCCCCATAGGCCCCATAGGACCCATAGGACCCCCAAAACAAGCGGGCCGCATTGCGTAACTCGCTCATATTCATTAAGAAATCTTAACTTTCTGCTTGAATGAAATGATCTCTTATGGATCATCCCAGTTTCATGAACGCGCGCACCGCATCCCTCAGCCTCTTGCTCCTGGCTTTGACGGCCACGACCAAGGCCCAGGAGTCGACTTGCCCGCATTGTGCGGTGAAGGATCAGGCGATCGCAGACCTCAAGGCCGAGCTCCGCGCCCTCAAGGAGGGGCCAAGCACCACTCCGGAAACGACCGAAGTGGTCACCCCGGCGGCTGAACCAGCCCCGGCCATCGACAGCGGAGCCACCTACACCGTCGAGCCCGGTGACAGCCTGATCAAGATCGCCCGCAAGACCGGCTGCAAGGCGGCCGACATCGCCAGCCTCAACGGGCTGACCTTGGAATCGACGATCCGCGCCGGACAGAAGCTCAAGATGCCGTCTGGTGCGGCCACCGCCGCTGCCACTCCATCGGCAGAACCCACCTCGGCACCCGAACCAGCACCTGCAGAGGCCCGCACTTACAAGATCCAGGATGGCGACACCTACTACAGCATCGCCAAGCGGCTGAACGTTCCGCTCGATGTCCTGATGGCCGCCAACCCGAAGATCAAGCCGACCCAGTTGTATACCGGCAGGACCATCCAGTTGCCGACTGGTGCCGGCATGGCGGTATCCAGCGAGCCAGACACGGCCCCGGTGGCCGAGCCCACGCCAGCTCCCGAACCCGAACAGAAGATCCGGGCCATCATGGTGGATGAGGAAATCACCTACGGTGAATTCGCCACCAAGCACGGCACCGACATCGAGCGCCTCAATTCGCTCAACGATCTGAACCTGACCAGTTCGACCATTCTTGCAAAAGGATCTGAACTCTACGTGCCCGCCCAGCCTTAGCCCCACGGGATCCAGATCCCCCATGCAACATGGCGATCCCCGCCCGGAGCTCCTCCGGGCGGGGATTTCATTTTCAGAGGCCGAGCAGCCGGATGGATCCTTGCACCCGGATGCGCTTCATGACAGAAGCAGACATGTCCATCCGGACGCGTTTCGCACCGAGCCCGACCGGTCGCATGCATCTCGGGCACGTCCTCGCCGCACGGGTCGCCCGCGACCTCGCCGCGACCCAGCAGGATGGTAGCTTCATGCTGCGCTTCGAGGACATCGATCACTCGCGGGTGCGGGAGCCATTCTACGAAGGCATTCTTGAAGACCTGAGGTGGCTGGGCATCGAATGGCACGGTGAGCCATTGCGGCAACTCGATCGCCTCGATGCTTATGACCAAGCCTTCGAATTCCTGCGACAGGAGAAACTCGTTTACCCGTGCTTCTGCACCCGCAAGGAGATCCAGGCGGAGTGGGCCGCCATCGGTGGCGCCCCGCACGGCCAGGACAACCTGGTTTACCCGGCGATCTGCCAACGCCTGCCGGAAGACGAGCAGCAGGAGAAACTGGCGGCCGGCATTCCGCATGCGTGGCGCCTCGACGCCGATGAGGCCAGTCGACGCGTCGGTCACCTGAGATTCCACGACCTGCGCTTCGGCACCATGGACGTCGATCCCAACCTGCTCGGCCACGTGGTCCTCGCCCGCAAGGATATCGGCATCTCCTATCACCTCGCTGTCGTCATCGACGACGCCCACCAACAGATCACCCACGTCACGCGCGGCGAGGACCTGTTGCCATCCACCCATGTCCACCGCCTGCTGCAGGAGCTGCTCGGGCTGCCGGAACCCAAATACCTCCACCACGAACTCGTCCTCGACGAACATGGCAACCGGCTGGCCAAGCGATCCGATTCGCTGTCGATCCAGGCACTGCGCGAATCCGGCAAATCACCGGCGCAAGTGATGGCGATGATCGAACCGTTCGCCCGTCCATCAGGAAGCTGACTCCGCCGCCTTAGCTTCCTTCTGCCGCAGGCGCTTCTCCAGCCACTGACTCAACTCCGCCAACCGCTCCAACTGGTCGGGAGCAGGAGCCAGCGGGTCGAAGCGATGACGTTGATGCAAGGCAAGCAACTCCTGCAGCCGTCCATCCGCATCCAGATGCGCCTGCAGGCCTTCCATCCAACGGGCCAACGGCATGCCCACCTCGCGCGGACCAAGCAGGCGCACGGCCATCCGCTCCAGTCGGTTGAGCGGCGTGTATGCCACCTTGCCGACATACGGTGCCGCGAGTCCCGACACCGCGACCTGATGCCGCGACCGCCACAACCGCCGCACCACCAGCACGGAAAGCCCGAGACCGAAACCCGAAATGATCAGCAGCATCATGGTCTCATGATCCGGGTCGGTCCGCCATAGATAGAAATCCTCACGCAGGCGCTTTAGCCAGTCCTTCATGACCTGCCCCCAGCCACCGTCATCTGAAGCTACCGCCGACCAATCCGGTGGCGTCGGATCGAAATCGATCCATCGCTTGCGATCAGGATCCCAAACCCGGCACCACGCATGACCATGAGTGCCACGGATGACGAATTCCCCACGCTTGCTGTCGCGTTCGAATACCGCGTAGCCGATCGTGTAGCGCGTTTGCAATCCGGCTTCACGCAGCAACAAGGTGGCGGCTGTCGCAAAGTACTCACAGTGGCCTGCCTTGGCGTCGGTCAGGAACTGCACGATCGCCGATGACATCTGTGCCTCACCCCGGCTTTCCCCAAAGGTGGGCTGACGGATGGTGAGATCCAGGGTGTAACGGAAATCCCGGATGAACCAGGTCTTGAGAATCGCCAGCTTGCGCTCGATCCCCTCGGCTTCCCTGAGTCCGAGATCGGCGACGATCTTGCGAATCGCCAGTTCATCCCTCTCGCTCATCGACTGACCATTGAGAGTCGGCTGTTCATCGATGTTGATGTCCCGTCCCCACAACACCGCACAATCGATCACCGGTTTTTCCGGCGATACCCGCACGGTCCCCTGCCCGCTGATTTCCACTTTGTGATCCTCCAGCCCGCGCAGGGCCGCGGCCTCATTGGGCAATGGCAAGGGGAAGCGCTCGCGCACACCACCGCGCAACTGGAATGCCTGCAGACCGGCGAGATCCGCTTCCTGGAAATCTTCGGGAAGCAGATGATAGCTCGCCTTCTCAACCACCACCGGGTCCATCACTTCGAACTTCACCGAAGGATTCGTCCAGTTCACTCCCATATATCTGCTGTAGCTCGCCGTGCGCAACAAACAGGGCGACGACGGCATGGGCGAAAGCGGTTTCAAACGCCACATGACTTCCGGCGACAGACTGACCCTCCCACGGGAGCCGATCAAGGTGGTGTGGAATCGCGGATCGAATTGCTCACCACCATCCGCGTTGCCGCGGCGCACCAGTTTCTCGAGATGCTCGAGACCCGCCTGGCCGAGATAAGCCGCCACGCAGGCCAGCAGCATGGCGAACAACAACGAGGGCCAGCGCGAACGACCGATCGCCAGCAGGGCCCAACCCGCCAGCAGGGCGACACCGGGCAGGAAGAACAACTTCTGCCGATCCACACCCACCGTCGATGCCAACAGCGTGACGATCAGCAGGACATTGCCGAAATTGAAGTGAATGGGATCCACCAGCAACCCGAGTCGCTGGTTGCGGATCCGGCTGCGCTTGGCGAGCAGCGAAAATGCCCCGAGATCCACCCAGTCGCGCATCCCATACGACTGCACGAACTGCAAGGGCAGCAGCATGAGCGGCATCCAGGTGACCAGGATCATCACGGCGGCAGAACGGCTGTCATCGAGCCAGATGACCACACCGGTGATCGCGGTGAGCACGAAGCTGAGTTGCCACGCGCTCTCGTATGACGACTCATCGAAGTTCCAACGCAGGCGGATCCAGTGCCTGCCTTCGACAAACAAGGCGGCGAGAAGACCGATCAAGGGCCTGTCGGTCATCGCGCCCCAGAACAGCAGCGCGGTGCCCAGCAGAAGTCGGGGTGGTGGATGGACGCGTTCGATAAGGATGGGGCAGTTGAAATGGAAATCGTTCAGCGCAGGTGGCGGGGCAGCATCTGGAGATCGGCGGCAACCCGGCCGACTTCGAGCCAACGTCCGGGAACCCCCTGTGGCTTCGGCCCCTGGCCGACGATCAGCGGAATATAAAGCAGGCCACCTTGGTCGAGCATGCGCAGCAATTCCGCGCGCCGCTCGTCCCAACCGTTGAGGATGACCACACAGGACGTCAGGTCCTCGCGGTATTGGAGCACCAAGCGCGCCAACGCCTTGAGGTCGCCGCTGCGTTCGGGCGTCACCCCGGCGAGCACCTCGAGCAATTTCTCCGCACGCTCGACACCGCGGCCGACCGTGACCCGGTGCGCCTCGTTGCGGACGAACATCAGGTCAAGCAACGACTCCGAGGTGTCGATCGCGCAGGCGAATGAGGCCGCCACCGAGACCGCTTCCTCGAACCCGACATCCGAGCGGTCGGTCGAGAGGCAATCGAGCACCAAGCCGTATCGCGGGTAGTGGGTGTCCTCGAGCTCCTTGACGATCGGGCGTCCCAGCCGCGCCCAGCTTTTCCAGTGGATCTGGCGCATCGGATCCTCGGGCCGGTAATCACGCAGCCCGACGAACTCGCCTGAATTGCCGAAGGCATTGGTGTTGGCCTCACCGCTGATCTTGAATGGCACCCCACCGGGCAACTCCATCGGCGGCAGCGGGTATCGGCGCGGCAACACCATCAGGGTGGCCGGTGGTGCCGCCACCTTGGTGCATCGCTGGAAAATCCCGAATGGGTCCGGCAACATCACCCGCAGGTCGCGCAGCATGACCACCCCGCGGCGCAACGGCGTGATCTCAAGCGTGATCCGGCACGAGCCATGTGGCGGCAACCGCAGTTCCTCCTCGCCCAGCTTTTCGCTGAACAAGCGCCTCCGCAGCATCAACCATTGCCAGCGGAAATAGGCGAACTTGCGGTCGAATGGATTGCGTTCCTCCTCACCCGGCTCACGGATCAGGCAAAACTCCTCGAGGTCGGGTCGTGCGTCCGGCTCGGATTCAATCAACCAGGCACGGCCCACGCGATCGCTGCCGACATTGCGGACATGCACATGGTACTGCAGCGGCTCGCCGGCGGTGCCGTATCGCGGCACCTCGCGGCTCGCCTCCAGACGGACCCGCCTCAACATCACCCATGGCAAGGCGATGCACACCGCACCGACCACCAACGAGAACATCTGATAGACTGCAGTATGTTGATGCGCCATGGCCAGAGAGGCGGTGATCGCCGCCAGACACACCAGCGCCAATCCCAGCGGCCGCACCCTGCGGACCACGAAATGCCGCAGCCCGGACGACTGGAAATACGAACGATGCAACCACCGCAGGAACGACGCCTCGCGCTCCTGCTCGACGAGCCCATCATCAGCCGCTGTCGCACTGTCCTGCATCACGCTTGCTCCTAGACCGGCACCGGCAGGTTTTTCATCAACTCACGCACGATCTGGCGGGCATCGCCACCGGAGTAACGCGCCTCGGGCGCGAGCACCAGACGATGCGCGATGACTTCCACCGCGACGGATTGAATCAACTCCGGCGAAACGAAATCCATACCGTTGAAAATCGCCAGCGCCTGCGACAGCTTCATCAACGACAACGACGCGCGCGGACTGGCCGGCAACTGGATCGCCTCGTGGCCGCGCGTCGCCGCCACCAGATTGACCACATAATGGCGCAACTCCTCGCTGAATCGAACTTTCTTTGCCGCCGCCATCAACTCGACCACCTCCTCGCGGGTGGCCACCGCTTGCAACTCATCGACCGGATTGCGTTCCTGCTGATCGGACAGGATCGCCACTTCCTCGGCGGCATCCACATACCCCAATCCGCATTGGATCATGAAGCGATCCATCTGCGCTTCGGGCAAGGGATAGGTGCCACGGAACTCCACCGGGTTCTGGGTGGCGATGACGAAGAACAAGCCATCCAGATCGTAGCGTTTGCCCTCGATCGTCGCCTGGCGCTCACCCATTGCCTCCAGCAAGGCGCTTTGCGTGCGTGGTGAGGCTCGGTTGATCTCATCGGCCAGCAGGATGTCGGAGAACACCGGCCCCGGGTGAAACCGGAACTCACGCGTGCTGGGGTCGAAAACGGAAATGCCAAGGATGTCGGATGGCAGCAGGTCCGGTGTGAACTGCGCCCGCTTGAATGCCGCGCCGCTGATCGCACGCGCAATCGATTTGGCCAGCGTGGTCTTGCCCGTTCCCGGGTAATCCTCCAGCAGCACATGGCCACCCGCCACCATGCAGGCGAGCACTTTCCTCACCACCTCGGGTTGCCCCCGCACCACCGACGACACCGCGGATTCCAGACGATTGGCTACATCATGAACACTCATAGGGATTGCAGCATTTGAATGCGAATGCGCTTCCCCGTCGAGGTTTTCCGCGAGCAAAAATCGCCGTGCCACGGAATCCGCGGCACGGCGTGAAAACGAACGGCAAGCGCCGCGCAATCAGCGACGGGAACCGTAGCTGTAGTAGCCTTGCACCACACCCGCTTGGGGACGATAGGTGGAACCACTGTGGATTCGGGTGTAGCTGGCGCCGTAGCCTCCGCTGTAGCCGCTGCCATAACCCGTGTTGCAGCCGCCACCGTAGCCCCTGCTGTAGCTGCCGCCGTAGGGGATCACGTAGCTGGCTTGCCGGTTGCGACTGGCGCAATGCCGGTGCAGGTGGGCATTGAAGGGTTGGACCACCCAGATCGCCCTACCGCAGCTGTCGTAGCCCCTGAAGACGCGCTGCATGTAGACCGGCCCGCCACAGGCGCAATAATGACTGACATAATACGGGGATGAATGGCAGTGCGGTTGTGCGGATGCCGGCACCGTCCAGAACAAGGCCAGAGCGGTGATCAGGATGAGGAGGCGCAAGGATGCTTTCATGAGCGTGGGGATTCGGGGATCTTGCCTGCTTCGACGGCCGCGGATGGTTTTTATTCAACCCGGATTCCGAAGAAGGAACCTCGAAAGACACGAAATCACACGAATGAGAAGATTCGGCCTTTTTTCATACCTGATCCAAAAGGATGAAAGTCGCGGACGAGCAGGCTGCTCGTCCCTTGGTAACCGATCAACCAAGGCGATTCCTGATCGGCTTATTCCCATGCCTTTCGTGAAATTTCGTGCCTTTAGTGGTTTCCATTTCTGTTTTCAGGTTCAGTCCGCCGCTGCTTCACCCGCCGCCGACGCATGGCTGCTTCATTCCCCGCCCTTCAAGCCCCTGGCGATTTCCCTGACCAGCTTGGGCCCCTGATAAATGAAGGAGGTGTAGATCTGCACCAGCGAAGCTCCGGCATCGATCTTCTCCTGGGCATCTGCCAGCGAGGCGATCCCCCCGACACCAATCAGCGGAATCCGCCCACCCAGATGACTGGAAAACGCCCGCAGGACTTCCGTGCTCTTGCGCAACAAGGGCTTGCCCGACAAGCCACCGGCCTCGGCACCGTAGGGATGAGCCTCCACTCCATTGCGATCCAAGGTGGTGTTGGTTGCGATCAAGCCATCCAATCCGCCGTCGAGAAACACGCGCGACAAATCGCGGATCTGCGCCTCATCCAGATCGGGCGCCACCTTGAACACCAGCGGCACATAGCGGCCGTGCTGCTCCGCCACGATCGCCTGCTCCCGCTTCAG
>JACCDY010480730.1_pt1 | contig 24409 bp, 41 predicted proteins | sample 7446391 | NCBI WGS metagenome assembly JACCDY01 (sample SAMN15323451, study PRJNA562643) | freshwater metagenome | isolation source: river surface water | place: USA:Blue River Watershed | collected 2017-08-18 | reverse complement strand
TACAGACAGCAGATAGTTAAACGCTTCTGCGACTGGGAGGAATGTCAGGCAGCAATAGATTTACTAGAACAAGACAGGAGATTCTAATGACACACACATACTGGCTACCTATGACCGATGAGGATGTTGATTGGGTGAATAACCCCTCAAAAATTCCGCAAAAGTCTTGATATTTTTTAAAAAAAGATATATACTGTACACATTAACACACAGGAGAAAATAATGTTTTTTACACCAGATTTTTTTATCGACACCTTCCAAAACACTAAAAAAGTAGTTACTAATGCTGTGTTTAAGGACGAGACACTAAATAAAGCCGCTCACGCTTATATCGATGCACAAACATCGTTCGCCAAGGTTTTAGCAAATAATACTATTGAAATGACTCGCTACTCTGTAGACAGTGTTTCTAAAGTATTGTTTCCAAAGAAGGAAGGTACCGCCTAAGGTACATAGACACTAACACACACAAGGAGAATATTATGTCTAATACAAATAATGGTTTACTAGATGCTATGAAAGCACCAGAAGTTAAATTTAACAAAAACGGATATGAAATCCGCACCGACATCCTAGCTATGGCTAAAGACCTAGTTGGACAAGAGTATGCAGTAAAGTTCCAAGGTTGGGAACTAACAGCCAAGCGTGACGAGAAGACTGGACAGTTGGTTAGCACTGTTGAGATGCCTCAGTTTCCGGGTCTAGACAAAGTTCTAGAAACTGCTGAAAAAATGTATGCTTTTGTAAATAGTGGTGTAAAGAAGTAATATAGACCGCATAGCGGAAAATACATTTATATAGTAAGAAAAAAGGACTCTTCGGAGTCCTTTTTTTATGTTCTCAACTTTGCAAGATGTAAGAATTTAAAGACTTTGAACCAGAACCATCCGATGTCAAATTCAAACCAGCGACGACTCAATTTAGGATTAGCAGGTTCTAAGTGATGGTTATTATGAAGTTCTTCACCACCAATAATAATACCAATAGGACTAATATTACGGCTATTGTCTTTAGTAGTACCGTTGCGGTAACCTGACCAGTGTCCGATTCCATTTATAACTCCTGCCGCCCAAAAAGGTATCCATAGCATCTGAACACCCCAAACCACAAGCCCCACTGGGCCAAAAAGAGCAAGGTCTATGACCAACATCAATAGTATCCCAAGGCGACTGTGGCGGGTGTATAATTTACGTTCTATCCAATCATTAGGTGTTCCTTTACCGTAGGCAAAGATCATCTGTGCATCTTTGGCTGCTAGGTAATAATAATAAACACCCCTAAAGAAAATATTCTTAATTCCAAAAACTATAGGACTGTGTGGATCACCTGGTAGATCCGAACTTTGGTGATGTCTGCGGTGTATAGCCACCCATTGTTTGGTAACCATACCAGTGGTCATCCATAACCAAAATCTCATAAAATGACTTAATATTGGATGAAACTCGATTCCTTTATGTGCCTGAGATCTGTGTAAAAATAATGTTACACATACAATTGTTATGTGTGTTACAATTAGCGTATATAAAATGATATCCATAGTAAGTATTTAGGTGTTTGACAAAGTCATTAACTGAGTATATAATAGCAGTATGAAAAACAAAATTATTCTCACAGACGCAGACGGTGTTATTTTGGATTGGGAGTGGGCTTTCCATGTTTGGATGGAAGAACACGGATTCAAAAAACAAGAAGGTGGCGAGTTTGTCTACAACATTGGCAAACGCTACGGTATTGATATGGACCAGGGCAAAAAACTGATTAAGATGTTTAACGAATCAGCAGCCATTGGATTCCTTCCTGCACTACGTGATGCTCAACACTATGTAAAACGACTGCACGAAGAACACGGTTATGTGTTCCACTGTATTACATCGTTGAGCAAAGATCGTAATGCTCAAAAATTGCGTAAAATGAACATACGCAAACTGTTTGGCGAAACGGCATTTGATAAATTTATTATTCTAGACACAGGTGCAGACAAAGACGATGTGTTAGAACAATATCGAGACACCGGCTGTTGGTGGATTGAAGATAAGATTACCAATGCCGTTGCGGGACAAAAAGTTGGCCTAAAGTCACTGTTAGTGGAACACGGCCACAATATGGATTTTGAACATCCTGAAATTCCAAGGGTAACTAACTGGAAAGAAATCTACGAACGTATCGTAGGATAAATATTTCACGGGGAGTAACTAGCCTGAAAAGGCTCTATGTATCGTCAACACGGCTGGCGCCCGGTACATAGACAAAGAGGTGAGACCATAACTTTTTAAGGAAAATTATGGAACTCTTTACACTCCAAGCCCTTTGGGCATTTCTCGCTATTGTATTAATAGATATTGTATTAGCCGGCGATAACGCCCTTGTTATCGGAATGGCGGCTAACAAATTACCACCTGAACTACGTAAGAAAGCAATCTTCTGGGGTACCTTTGGTGCCATTGCTATTAGATTTATTTCCGTTGCGGCTCTAACATATTTGCTAATGGTTCCCGGACTACGTGCCATTGGTGCTGCCGCACTACTATGGATTGGTTGGAAATTAGTATTTGACAGCGGCGAACACGAAGTAGAAGCCAAAGACACATTCTGGGGTGCTATATGGACTATCTGTGTGGCCGATGCTGTTATGGGCATTGACAATGCACTAGGTATCGCTGCTGCCGCAAATGGTAACTGGATATTGATTATCGGCGGACTTTTAATTAGCGTACCAATTATTTTATTTGGTGCTGGACTAGTTACAAAGATACTACAACGTTGGCCTGACTCAATATTTGTAGGATCGTTTGTTCTATTTGCTGTAGCATTTTTAATGCTAATGAAAGAACCGTTAATGGCTAATTGGTGGTCCGGATTAGATCCACTAATTGCAAAGGTTCTTCCTTGGTTAGCTGCACTAGTTATTACTGCTGTTCAATACAATAAAGCTAGATTGCATTTACATAAGAAGTATTTGTTTAACAAATAAAAAAGCCCCGAAAGGGGCTTTTTGTTGTTAGTCCTCACTTGAGTAGCTTTTTGGCACGACTCCTACTCACTACAGCCCAGCAGCCGGGCCACCCCGGTAACGCAATGGTCCTAAGGTAGGGTGTTAGTTACACCAACTTTGTTTTGCATCTCCGTAATACTCACGAGCAAAACCGTTGGCAATTAATGCTGCACGTAAACTCTGTCCGTTGACTAGAATGTCGCCGAGAACACGACCACCAAACTTGTCCCATCCATATAGAGTTGCCTGAAACTTTCCACCTTGAGCGGCTGCGGTGGCAATTGCATTTTTAGTGAAAGCGGTAGCGGCTTCTCCTCGCTGGGCTTCGCTAGGGCACTGGGCACGGAATCCTTTTTCTGGAGTGTCGACACCGTAGACTCGGACAGCCAATTCTGGCTTGAGCGGTTTGGGTAGAAAGGGAGCAGCGATCACAACTGTGTCGCCATCACTCACTCTTAGAATTTGTGCATCGTATGTTACACCTTGTGGTGTCTTTTGTGCAAATGCTAGCATAGGAACTGCTAACAATACTAATAGAAACTTTTTCATAAACTATCCTTATAATGAATTTATTTATACAGCTTTTTCAGTAAACTCAGCTTTGCTCCACCCTAACAAATAATTTGACTTCCAGTGATTTTGTTCAAAGCCAACCAATCCTTGCCAATGGTTACGCTGATTCCAAACTTTAGATGCAGCATCACGCCAATCTGTATGCCTAACTGTATACTCAAACAAAATCATACGATTTTTAAATTCTTCGTAATCATAGTTATCGTATTCAACATGTAGGACTTCGTACACCGTACCGTTGTCTGCAACAGCATCTAGAGCAAAATCAAATCCCCACTTGCGTCGAGTTCGCAACAGATAATCTGCTGTGGGTACAGACTGTTTAAGTTCTTTGAGCTGTTCTTCAGCAGCACCTTCGTAATTACATCGACAAAGAAATATAGAATGATCTAGGATTAAATTTAAATCTGTACGTTCAAGTTCGAACCAAGGTTCCTGCCAACAGGTATGATTAAGACAGGGATAATTGATAGGAAGGTTCATAGCAGCGTAGAACTTTTGTTCTGCTAGATTTAATTCAAACCCATCTTTGTCGTAGTATCGAAAGTCGTTGACTTCTAAATTTTCTGCAGATTTACTACAACTAGGATTTGACATCAGTGTTACTTGATGCCTACGAAACATTTAATTATATCCGCGTTCTGTGTTTTCTTGTTCTGCTTGGCAATGAATACAAGCACACTCTGAACAGTGATCGCAAGTTTCGTCTATGCAACTATGTCCGCAGTGTGCAGGGTGTCCGCAGTGATTACACTTAAATTCATATTGTTCTGTCTTTGTCATCTATCGCTCCTCCTGTGACCCAAGCTGTACAGCTACGATCGCCTGCGCATTTAAAATGTAAAAAGTTACAGTATCCTAAATCTGCTTTGTGTATAGTAGCCATAGCGTCAGTTTCTTTGCTGTCACCTTTAATTCCGTCTTCGATACACTGCCACATCTTGTCCGAAACATCAAAAGCCGCACAATTACCGCACTTCATTGTCTTGGCAGTCTTTTCTGTGATGTTCCAACGTTTAGCTGCGTTCTTCCAATACGATTCTGGCTCATCGGGATTGGCAGGTCCGTAGTGATATTCGTCTATGGCCTTTTGTCGATTCTTTAGATTAACATCGATGTCGTAGGTAGCAATAGGACAGCCCTTGTTGGCTGCTTCTACGATGTTGATATACTTGCGATACATTAATAAATCTCCCGCCACTGTAGACCTGCACCTACGTTAGTGCTTTGTGCGCCAATGTTAGTTGCTACTACCAAATAGATTTCGCTGTCAGTACTGTCATAGTTTTGTACAATATAATTCTTCTTGGCTTCGCTGGGTAGGTTAGATGCTGGGGCGCCGCCTGCTTTCTGACTACCTTGTGTGCTGGCGCCTACCCAACCGTTGTCTAGTTCATCGCCATCTGTCCAAGTTGTAGCATCAACGTTATACTGTACACCACTGTCATCATCTACGTCAGTCCAGGTAGTGTCGTTGAGGAATGTGCTGTTTGGCAGTTTTAGTAAGCGCCATTTGATACTGTCGCCGTCACTGAACATTTTAAGATTACCCATACGTACAATCATACGGTTGGCATAGGTTCTAAATGCTGTTTTCAATCTAATGGCTATGATAGGCGATGTAGCACCTGAAGCGATAGTCTTTAGAGTAGGACTAGTTACAGCCCAGTCGATACCTGCTTCAACATATCCGCCTTCGCTGGCCACAGTACTACAGATTTGGTCGAAGTAAGCACCTGTAGTTGTGCCTGTGTTTAATATCTCACAGCGTACAGGCAAGTTAGGTGTGCTCATATAAACTGTAGTCAACTCATTAGAGTGATGGAATATGTGACAGGGAATAAAAGATCCTTCGTGTACGAACCCTACAGTGACTGAACCTACACCTAACCACTGAAACTCCATGAATGCCAATTGCGTCTTAGTAATGTCTAGGTTAAAAAGGCTGCCGCCTTGTCCATTACATTGATCGATATTCCACTGTGACTGTGTCTTTCGAACTTCTTGCGGTGCTCCGGTTGTATAACTGCGTACAACCCAACTTAATGTGCCATCGCCTGCCTGTTCAAAAAATATTCCATTGTTGTCATCAAAGTAGCCTGTACGTTTAGTTACGTTAGGTGTAGCGGCATAAAAGTTAAAACTACTTAATATCTGCTGACTCTTGCCAGGCATGTAGTGATGATAGAACTTAGTCTGATGAACTACTCGACTGCTGGGATTATTAGATGTTGTTAGTCTAGCACAGGCTTTGTTAGGTTGGAATGCCACGGTACCGCCATTAACTGTATAGTCAATAAAGTTTGGATCTAATCCGTACAAGTGTTTGTAGTCGCCCAGGGTAAAAGGACTAGACATACGAATACGACCAAACGCATCTGTCTGTCCTACTTTAAGTGTGGTACGAAGTACAGGTTGTCCTAGAGCATTGTACTCCATGGCCTTGTGGACGTTTAGAAGATTACTCTCCTGCGGATGCTGGTAATTTGTTGAATTACTTTCGTTGCGTTCAGCCACAGGTTATTCTCCTGTTGTCCAGGGTCTTCCTTGGATAAGGCCGCCGACATTGGGATTATCGATAATACCGTTGTCGTCGTACTGAGTTGGTAATTGTGTAATATCGTATGTGGCTCTAGGATTTCCGTCTGCCGCACGGTCGGCCGCTGCCAAATCTAATTTAGCTTTTTGTCTAAGTTCTTTAGTTGCTAGAGTTGAAATACCGTTTGCTGCCATTAGTTGCTCCCGTGTACTCTTAAACTGTTGCCTCGTATATCGTCAACGTGTTTAGGTTTATTAGGTCCGCCGCCTGCTGCTGTAGTTACAGCTTCAATACCTGCATATTCTTCTTTAGGAGTGTTCGAATACTGTGTGATTTCTCCTTTGTCTTTGAGATCAACGATTTGTCTAAATCTTCGTATCTCATCGTCATAGAATTGTTCGTTTGGAACTTCTTCTGCAGGATGCGGAATATTTTTGCCGTCAATTACGTCAAGTATTCCGCGAATTATTTCTGAGACTCTCATCTTATTCCGCCTAGCTGTTTAATACGATCAAGTTCATCAACTTCTTGACCTTCAGCATATTTGTTAGCTTTCATATAGTCTCGAGCTGTGTCTAAGTAATCCATAGCTTTAACAATTTTAGCTTGAACCCACTCTGGAAGATTTTCGTCTGCTTTTATGATGCTATATAATTCTTTAGCAGCATCATTGATTGTGCGTAGATCATCTTTGGCCATGTCACCTTCGCGATCGTATTCGCCGACATTATAATCAGCATTAGGATCTTCTGGTCCGTGGTCTTCGTTAGTTTTGCCCTGACCTTTCATAAATTGCACAATGTCGTTGTAATTGCCCATAGTTACTGGGCCATCTTTGCTCATTCTAATTACAATTTCTGCAACATCATGAATGTCTGCATCGTCTTTAATTTCTTCTCTAGATAGCTCTAGTAGTCTAATGAATAAGGGTACGTCTAATTTTACAATATCTGCCATTTGGAAATCTCCGATTTAATATTTAGTGTAAATATGCATACTATGATAAACAAAGAACCTTTCAAACAGTTAATACTAGATCTAAAGAATTCCGGCAAATATCGCATTTTTAACGACATTGTACGTGAGCGTGGCGAGTTCCCCAAAGCTATTTGGTACGGGCCCTATAACATTAAAACTATAGTTAATTGGTGCTCAAACGACTATCTGGGCATGGGTCAACACAAAGTTGTGTTAGATGCTATGCATACAGCTCTAGATCAAACTGGTGCGGGTTCGGGCGGTACTCGCAATATCGGCGGCCACAGTCATTACCACGTTGCACTAGAATACGAGCTAGCCATGCTACACAATAAAGCCAAAGCTCTGTTGTTTAGTTCAGCGTATGTTGCCAACGAATGGACTATTATTGCCCTAAGTAAAATCATTGACAACATACAGTTTATTTCTGATTCAAACAATCACAACAGTTTGATTGTGGGCATACAACACAGTCGAGCACCTAAGCAAGTTTTTGAACATAACAATCTACAAGATCTAGAAGATAAATTAGCGGCTAGTAGACTAGCAGGGTTTACTCCTTGTATTGTATTTGAAAGTGTTTACAGTATGGACGGCGATGTTAGCCCTATTAAAGAAATCTGCGATCTTGCTGACAAATACCAAGCTGTTACTTACATAGACGAAGTACATGCCGTAGGACTTTACGGAACACACGGCGGAGGCAAAGTAGAAGAGCTAGGCTTAGAAAGCCGCATTGATATAATCAATGGAACCTTGGGAAAGGCATTTGGAGTACAGGGCGGATATATTGCCGCAGATGCAGATGTTATAGATGCTATCCGTTCAGTGGCTGCTGGATTTATCTTTACAACGTCTATGAGTCCCGTTACCTGCGCTGGCGCATTGGCCGCAGTCAAATTCCTTAAAGACAATAATCAAGTTAGAGTTCAACATCAAGCTAGAGCAAACAAACTAAAACAGCTATTGGTAGAAAACGATTTACCTTACATGGAATGTTCTACTACTCACATTGTACCTGTGCTAGTAGGCGATGCTAAAAAGTGTAAGGCTATGAGCGATAGATTATTGAACGAGCATAACATTTACGTTCAACCAATTAACTATCCGACTGTACCGGAAGGAACAGAACGATTACGTTTTGCTCCTACTCCGTTTCACGATGATGCTATGATGAGCGACTTAATTGTTGCTCTTAAAGAAGTTTTTAGTAACGCTGGTTAGACTTAAGATATTCTAAGTATTGAGGTATTCCTTGCTCAATACTTAGAAACGATGCTACATCAACTCCTGCTGTTTTCAACCCAGTAACATTTGCTGTAGTATCTGTCTGATACTGTTCTTTTAATTCGGGCGGCATTTCAATAAAATTCTTATTGCCTTTCTTCATTGTTGAACAGACAATGTTTGCTACAGTTTCAAAATCTTTATTCTGTCCTGTACCTAAATCATACACGCCCGGCTGATAGTTTTCCATAAAATAATAAATTGTTTTACAGACATCTTCAACCCATATAAAGTCTCTGCGATATAATCTACTATCTTTGAAAATGTTTAGTTGATTAGTTTCTTTAATTTGATTATGCCAGTGAAAGATTGTAGATGCCATTCTGCCCTTATGGTATTCATTTGGGCCGTAGACATTAAACAGTCTTAGGGCAACACCTGTCATTTCTTGTTCGCTGGTCTGTTTGCTAAATGCATATTGATTTAGAGGACCATTACTGTTTCCGTACACTGCTGCTGAGCTGGCAAATATAAAAGGAATATCGTTTTCATTACAAAACTGATTCCATAATCTAGTGCTGTAAACATTAGTTTCATAGATACTGCGCCAATTCTTTTCTAGCGTGTTAGAGTTAGCACCTAGATGTATAACACAGTCTATGCCGTCTGGATCTGAAATGATTTCATCTGCAGAATGAATACTAATATATTTCTTGTTGCCTATGTTTAAAAATTGTTCTGGATGTGGCATGTCATCAAACAATACAACATCATCTCTGCCCATTTTGTTTAGGTAGCCTAACATTACACTACCAATGAAGCCAGCTGCTCCTGTCAATACAATCATTCTAATTCTTCCCAAGTTGGTGCGTAGACGCCAAAGTGTTGCACAGTTACACTGGCTGCACGTATGGCATACGGGATTGATTTAGCAATGTCTCTTTGTGTTAGATACTCTGAAACTAATGCTGCTAAAAATGTATCTCCTGCTCCGGTAACGTCTGCTACTTCAACGTAGGGTGCAGGAAATGATAAGTCGTGATGCGGAACTGTTGCTCCTTTACCACCTAATGTAATAATAAGACCAGAGCATTCTGATTTGATCTTACTGTATTCTAATTCATTGATCTTAACCCAAGCGCCTTGCATACGCTCTAAGTCAGTTTTCTTTGTGTCAACAAACACAGGAATTCCAGTAGCAATTAATTCTTCTATGAGTTCGTAGCTAACTGTACCTTTAGCATAGTCGCTGACAACAATAGCATCGTATATTTCTGGGATACCTGTTTCAAACGACATAGGAGTAGATATAATGTCGTTGTCTATTCTAACGATCTGTTGTTTACTGCGTATATCTACAATTCGAGTTTTAGTCGAAGTTTCGCCGTGGAGGTAATGTACTTCGCAACCTAATGCTTCTAAATTGCGAGCAACGTTTCCGGCCATACCCGGCTTTCGTTCTTCATGACTAAACTTGAATACTGGCACAGGTGCTTCGGGACTAATCCTATCCACAGTACCGTATTGGTACACGTCGACACAATCATCCCCTACTAATAATATCCTGTATCTTGTTTGTTGTTGAGTATTTTTCAAGTCTGTCATAAAATCTAATTTCTTTGCAATATTGAGAACCGATAATAGGTTTACCTCGGTAGTCTCCGCCCTTGACCATTACGTCTGGATCATAGTCTTTAAGGTAGTCTTCTAGTTCTTTATCTGTGTCAAATATGTCAACCCTGTCAACAGATTTAAGTGCAAATAAAAAACTAGCCCGTTCATAATCAGTATGAATGGGTCTAGAAGGGCCTTTTAATTCTTTAACACGACGATCGCTGTCTATAAGAACATACACATAAGACTGAGGGAAACTTCTTGCGTATTCCAATAGTCTAATGTGTCCGAGGTGTAAGATGTCAAAAGTTCCATTCACAACTACCTTTGTCACGGAAGACTCTCCACAAACTGCTCTAAATTGTCAAACACTAAAGTTCTTGCTTTGATTTTTCTGTAAGTGAATTTTTGTAATTCTTTTTCTGTTTCAAGACCGTAGCCTGTTCGAACCAACACAGGCTTTGCTCCCATATTCATTGCTGCCTTTAGGTCTTTCATCTTGTCGCCAACATAGTAACCTTCTTTGAACTTAATATCTTTGTGTTCTGCTTCACAGCGTTTGAACATTCCAGTATTAGGTTTAGCGTAAGGATCTTCTTTGCGACTGCTGGCTGAATAGTAAAGAGCATCAATACTAAAACATCCAGCTGCTCCTAACAATTCAAACATATGCTCGTGGACTTTTTCTACATCTTCCATTGAGTATATGCCCTTTTCAATTCCTCCTTGATCTGTAATAATTACAATCTTGTAACCTTTACGTCTAAGAGTTGAAATGGCATCTATGCTACCTGGAATAGGATCAAAGTCCTCAACCTTATAACAATATGTTCCAAGATCGCGATTTATAACTCCGTCGCGATCAAGTCCTATTACACACTTAGTTCTAAACTCTCCGCCGGCCCAGGATATCTTAGGCTGGTTTTGGTTCTGTTGTTGCATGTTGGCTATCTCCGGGGATTATTCTATAATTGTCTTCTACTGAATCAGGAGTGCTAACTTCAAAGATCATTGAATTAGGTTGCATAGCAATTACCTGATGGGGTAGCATTGGAGGGTTTCTCCATACATCACCTTCGTTCAATATCTTTTCATGATACTGAGCAGTCTTAGTATCGCAGTAAATTAATTTAAATTGTCCTGCATTAATGAACCAAGTCTCGTCTTTTTCTTTGTGAAAATGCATAGAGAACTTTGCTCCAACTTTTTCAAATACTAGGATTTTTCCTGCGTACTTGTCGTTGGTGGCCCAGATAATCTCATAGCCCCAACCCTTTTCTACTTTACCTTCTAGTCTTTGTGTCATGGTCGTTTCTCAATAATTTTGTCGATAAGTCCATAGTCTAATGCTTCTTGAGCACTCATGAACTTGTCTCTTTCCATGTCCGCAGCAAATTGCTCATAGCTCTTGCCTTTACTGTTGTGCTTGACATAAATCTCTGTAAGACTCTTTTTCATTTTAAGAATTTCTTCTACTTGAATCTGCATGTCTGTGGCCTGGCCGCGGGCACCGCCCGATGGCTGGTGAATCATATGACGAGCATTTGGCAACATAAATCGTTTACCTGCTGCGCCTGCTGTGGCAAGTAGACTGCCCATAGAACAAGCCTGACCCATAACGTATGTGGCCACATCTGGTTTGATAAACTGCATTGTATCGTAGATACTCATACCTGCTGTAACTACGCCACCTGGGCTGTTAATAAACAAGTTGATGTCCTTGTCTGGATTCTCGCTTTCTAAGAACAGTAATTGAGCTACAATCAAATTAGCCATTCCGTCTTCAACAGGCCCGTTAAGCATAACAATACGCTCTTTGAGCAGTCGACTGTAAATGTCATAGGCACGTTCGCCTTTGGATGTTGACTCGACTACCATTGGTACTAGATTCATATAAGTCCTTTGTGTTAAATTGAAAAAAGTTTCAGTGTGTTGTGTATTTTATACGAAATTAGGTTGATTTGCAAGTAATCTGAGTATATAATATGCAAATGGTTAAATATTACTTTGTAGGAAAGTAAACGACAAAATGAGCACACTATTACTGAACGCAGACATGCAACCTGTTAGCCTTCTACCTTTGAGTATCGTAGATTGGCAAGAGGCCATTCGCTATCTCGTTCTGGATAAGGTCGAGGTACTAGAGTGGCATGAAGAATGGGTAGTTCACTCTGCCCGTTGGAGTACTCGCGTGCCTGCTGTTATTATGCTCAAGGAATACCAAAAACCAAAGAGCACAATGCGGTTGAGCAAGCGAAACATCTTCCTAAGAGATGAGTACAAATGCCAATACTGCGGCGAAGAAGTTACAGAATCTAGTGCAACTTTGGACCACGTGCATCCGGTTTCTCTCGGAGGTAAAACCACTTGGGAAAACTCTACAACTGCATGTAAGCCTTGCAACTATAAGAAGGCTGCTCATGTGGGTAAGTTCAAACCCAAAATGGCTCCTTACAAGCCCCACTTTTGGGATCTTGTAGAAAAGCGTAAGCGCCGTGGTTGGAACCATCAACACCCAAGCTGGGCCAATTATCTAGGTTGACAAAACCAATTTTTGGTAGTATAATATAGTTTGTTAGACACAGACTATAAGGACCGCTATGGCTAGAATGATGGTTTATGCTTGGTTCGACAAGGGTCACGAACTTCAAGAAACGAAGTTCGGTGACCACTTTGTTAGCCAAGACTGCACAGAACAAGAAGCAATTGATGACACGCTAAACTATATGCGTACTCAATTTCCTCGTCGCGGTCGTTATTTTGATTCCGATGCTGTATTGAAACGAGTATGGGATGTCAGTGCTATTGCCGTTAAAGCTAAGAAGTTTTACAAAGGCAGTCACATTGACGACTACATTCGCGATGATGCTATTGGACGTCCGGGCAAGCAAGGTAAAGAATTCCACGCTTTGGATTTTGACGAAGTTGAGTTTCGAGTAAACAACTATGTAAGAAAGTCCGAACAGGCTCTTCCTTATGCAGGTTTAGCTCAGTGGCAGTATGATGCAACTATTAATGTTCTTGGCGCTATTGCAGATAACAAGAAAACAATTTTAGCAGAACTGTGCGCTCGATTTGGCAAGACCATTTGGGGCGGTGCTCTAAGTATTGAGACAGGATCAAAGCTGACTATTGTGGCTAGTTATGTGCTGACCAGCTTTGCTAGTTTTGCCAAAGATCTTTCAGCCTTTGAACAGTTTAGAAATATGGAATTGGTTGACAGTGCTGATGCCAATTACAAGAAAGAAATTGAAACTGCTATTAAACAGGGCAAACAAGTTACAGTATTTTTGAGTATGTGTGGCAGTAAGAAGCGACAGGATCGTATCGATTATCTTTTTAATTTGAAAACTAATCGTTTGGTTTTGATTGACGAAGCTGACTACGGTGCTCACACTAATAATCAAGCAGATCCGTTTATCTCTGCAAGAAAAGAAAACGATGTTGTGATTTTGATGACAGGTACCAACGGAGAACGTGCCTGCGGCAATTGGGAGATTGAACACTATCTCGGTACAACCTACGCAGAACTTCTTATGGAAAAGGCAGGAGTATGAAACTTAAACATTTTAAAGTAGACCCAACACGAACAAGTAAAATTGTAGATGTTGAGTTCTACCAAATGAATCTTATTCGTGCCCTAGAACAAGCTCGTAGGGCAGATCCAGAGCTATTCAAAGACAATCCAAATCCTTGTTGGAGTGATGTTGCCAAAGACCCATTGCGGGCCAAGGGCTTTATTACTCGTATGCTACAGGCAGTATTCCTCGGACAGAACAACTTGCCGGAACTTAACGTAGACTTTCAAGTAGGCGAGATTGAAGATAGCTTTCGTGTTGCTATGATGTTCCTGCCAGGTTCGCTGACTATTAAAGGCAACCATCTTAAGAACTTTGTTAAGATTGCCGAGCAAACACTTAAAGGTTGGCGTGTTCTAGAAATTAGTGGCGCTGGCGAATACCACGGTAAGAAGATCAGTAACAAGAACGCAGAAAAGATTACCAAAGCAGTAGTTGAAGAATGTAGAGAGTCTAAGACTCCCTTGCTGATTATTAGTCGAGGTATGGCGCAACGTTCATATTCTATTGGCGAGATTACTAGTTTGTATCTTTGCTATGACGAAGGCGATGCAGGTGCTACTACTCAAAAGATCAGTAGAGCACTTACTCCTAACCACGAAGGTAAGATTGGTAGGATCTTTAGTTTGAGTTTTGATCCCAATCGCGATGACAAGTTTGACACTATGTTGATCGCGGCTGCGCAAAACTATGCCCAACGCAAGGATGTGGAAGTAACTGAAGCATTGCGTAGAGTAGTTAATACTATCGATATCTTTTCCTGTGAAGCTAACGGGCGTGTGGACATTGATCACGACACTTATCTGCAACAGATTCTAGAACGTAACAGTCTCAGCAGAATGGTAGGCAAGCAAGCGGACCTAGCAGAATTGGACTATGACGAGATTGTTAAGTTGGCTATGGGTAATAGTAACTACAGTCAAATGGAAGGCACTGATGCTGCTGATAAAAACAAACAGCCCGGTGACAAAGATAAGAAGGGTGTTAACAAAGCTGAATTAGACAAAGAAGCACTAAAGCTCTATGACAAAGCTAGAAAAGTTTTGACTACTATTGTTGAGCATTTGCCTTATTTGGCTTTCATGACCAATACCACAACTGTTCGAGATAGCCTAGTTCGTTGTACAGAAGTTGATGATTACAGTCAATATGTGACAGAAGAGTTTGGTGTTCCGCCCGAAGTTATCTTAGATTTCTTCGACAGGGGAGTACTGAACTACGACCTTGCCAGTTTGCAAAAAGATGCTAAAGTAATCCAAATTCAAGGCAGCTAATGTTAGAACGTATTAAACCAATGCCCGATCTAGTGTGCGAAATCCTAGATCAATTGCCCAATGAAGTTTGGACTAGTGAAACTACGACATTCTTTAATCCCTCCATCGGAGGCGGACAGTTCCAGAAAGAAATTGAGAACAGACTGCGTTCTCAAGGACACAGCGACGACAACATTAAGTCTAGAGTATTTGGACTAGAAACTACTACGGCTCTAATCGATATGGCTGTTAATATGTACGGCCTTGTAGGACAATATGCTAAGATGAGTGTTGACGACTTTTTGGCTGCTGAGCCGGGTGTCAAATACGATGTAGTTTTTTCTGCACCAAAATTTAACAGTCTCAGTAAAAGCACAGAAGAATCTGCAGATCCTAAAAGAAAGACAGGCAATAAACTTTGGTACCAGTATGCTTTTAAACTAGACACATTGGTCAAAGACAATGGCTATGTTGCTATGATTACTCCTAACCAATGGCTTACTGGAGGGGTGCAACAACGCAAAGGTAACCTTGGCATCCTCAAAGATATCTTTGCAAAGAAACAATTGTTGGTAGCCAAAGTAGCCGGTGTAACTGAAAAGTATTTCAAAGGCATTGGAGTTAGTATCGGTTGGTGGGTTTACCAAAATACTGCTGTTTACAAAAAGAGCAAACTTCTGCTTGCCGATTCTACAGTGGACATAGACTTTTCAGGACTAGAGTTTCTAACTCCAGAACCGAACGAAACCAGTATTGGAATCGTTACCAAAGTATTGTTGTCAAAGAATACTAAATTTGAAAGCTACTACTTTAACAGTCAATGCGAGAAAGGCAGCGAAACAGAAGAACAAACTGCTGTGAACAAATACCCACATTGGATCTACGGTAGTTCGACTTCAAATAATCTTGTGATCAGATACTTTCCAGAAGTAAAGAACGACAAAGTTAATTACAAGAAAATACTGTTTCCGATGAGCACTAGGTATTGGCAACCTTATTTGGCTGAAGCTAACATCAGTGTGGCTAGTTTGGGTCAGGCATTGAGAGTCGACGATGTAACAACTCAAGAAGGATTTGAATCTGTATTCTATAGCAGACTATTCAGATATCTCTGTTTTAATTTGCAAATTGCACAGAATGGATTTATGAAAACAGTTTTGGTTAAGTCTTTGCCAAAATTAGACATGAGTCGAGTTTGGACAGACAAAGAACTGTTCGAACACTTCAATTTGAGCACGGAAGAACAAGAGTATATTGTAAATTCAACTACCAAAAAATCAGTTGACAAAACGAAGAAGTGATGCTATAATAGTATTATTGTAATTGATAGGAGTGAGTTGTGCGTACCCAACCCCAAGTTATTATTCAGCAACTTGAAGCAGACAATAGTCGTCTAGCCAAAGAAGCAATTCTTCAAAAGGCCGCAGACGAAAACCTTACAGAATTCTTTGAAGGTATTCGAATGGCTTTGGATAACCTTTACACCTTTGGTGTGAAGCAAGTTCCTATTAAAGAACAAGATGAAGGACAAGGCCTTAGCTGGGATAACTTCCTAGAACTCGCAGACAGTCTTTATCGCAGACGTCTTACTGGACACGCTGCTCGCGATGCTATTAATCTAGCAATGAATGTGGCTACCAAAGAGCAATGGAATGATTGGTATCGCCGCATTTTGATTAAGGATCTGCGCTGTGGTGTTAGCGAAAAAACAGTTAACAAGGTTCTTAAGAAAACATCAATTGCTCCTGTTCCTGTGTTTGAATGTATGTTGGCACATGACGGTGCTAATCACGAAAGCAAGATTACAGGCAAAAAGATTCTCCAACCTAAGTTGGACGGTGTTCGTGCTCTCACAGTAGTTGACTACGAAAGTCGTACTGTTACAATGTACACCCGTAATGGTAAAGTGCTAGAAAACTTTACACACATCACAGAGTATCTAGAAAAGTTTATTGACGAGATTGGTCGTAGCATGGTCTTCGACGGCGAAGTAGTCAGCAGTTCCTTTCAAGATCTAATGAAACAGGTTCACAGAAAAGAAAACGTTCAAGCACAAGATGCTAGACTGTGCCTGTTCGATGTTGTTCCGCTTGTAGAATTTAAAGCAGGCAAGAGTATTATGGGACAACGTCGTCGTAATCAATATTTGCACAACTTTGAAAACATCTTCAAAGACAGCGGCTTTATTGAAATCATTCCTCAAATTGAAGTTAACCTTGACGAGTTTTTGGGTGAAGTTGAATACCGAGACTACAACAAGAAAATGGTTGGGGACGGTTTTGAAGGTATTATGATCAAGGACCCAGATGCCAAATACGAATGCAAACGATCCACTGCCTGGCTCAAACAAAAGCCGTTTATCGAAGTTAGCCTTCCGATCGTCGAATTGGAAGAAGGTACCGGAAGAAATGTTGGACGTCTTGGCGCATTTGTCTGCGAAGGTAGCGATGACGATAAAAAGATTCGAGTCAATGTGGGTAGCGGTTTTAGTGATCCTCAGCGTCGTGATTTTTGGGAGTCACGTGATACGCTGGTTAATCAAGTTGTAGAAGTTCGTGCAGATGCTATTACACAAAATCAAGATGGCAGTTATTCTCTACGGTTCCCGAGGTTCATTCGTTTCCGCGGTTTCAAGGCGGGAGAAAAGATTTAACTGGATTAGGAATCTCTACGTGCAAAAAACAGCAATCAAAGATCTATTGTACGGTGGTATTAGCGAGCTTATGAAGAATAAGAATTACTACTATCGTAGCAGTGTAGGCAAAGCCTACAGTCATTTTACTGATGATGGGAAGGCAGCACTCAACGAGTTTGTCTTGGAAATTTCAGCTTTTATGACAGAGGCCGATGAAGCTGAACTTAATCGTAGAGCCAAAGAAATGGTTATGGACACACTGAAAGGCAAAGAATGAAAGAACAGATTGGTTATGTACGCTGGGTAGTATCTAAGTTTGATATTTGGCAATGGTTACTTATTTTTAGTTTGATTCTTAATGTTAGCAGTTTTGTCGCATTAGGTTCCGATGTTTCACGCATCATGAATTTGGCAGGTATGACACTGTTGTTCGTAGTATTTTTCAAATGGTTTGTCTGGGATATGGTAAAGCTCAGTTGGTCAAATTACAAAGAACATAGAAACACACTGCTTACAACAATTAAGGACAGCGACAAATAATGTCAGAATATAATTTCAAAGAACTCGAAAACGTTATGGCCAATTGGGCTGCTGACCACGGACTAGAGTACAACGCTATCGAACCCGAGCCTAACAATGTAGTTTTTATTGCCGGCGGTACAGAAATGCTCAAGGTAGCAGACGATGGATTTTATGTTCGAGGACAAAAAGTTCCTGTGGATGACAACGAAGCAGAAACTGTGTATAATGCACTAAAAGAATTTCTTGTTTGGTCAAGATTACAACGAGAATAATCAATTGCGCTAGTAGCCAAGTGGAAAGGCGGGAGCCTCTAAAACTCCTGAAGCGTGGGTTCGATTCCCACCTAGCGCACCAATAGTATGGCAACATCAATGTTTAGCAATAAGGAAGAAGCCGCTCAATGGCTGCGATTAGTAATGGGTCCTCCTAAGCGTATCCTCCATGGCGAAGAACACGAAAAAGTTTGGTTGATGTTGCAGATGGCCGAGCCTGTTAGAGAAACCAATAATCAGCATAGTTGGTGTGCTGAATACAATCTAGGCGGAAAGATGTATGATGTACATTATTTTCCAAACCAAGAACCGTTCATTGAGGAATACTTAGATGACGCTTGAGGAAGCTGTTAAGATCAAAGAAAGTTTAGAAGAACTAATTGCCGATCCTGAGATTGATTTTGGACCTGCTTATGAGCATGTAAAAATTAGGCAAGCGGAAGCACTAAAAATAATCAAGAGTGAAATTAAGCGTCTAAGAGAAGTATAAATATTTTTGTAGCGGGTGCTACAAACCAACAGAGTTTAATTAACAGGTACTTACTCTGTGTACCGTAACAAGGAAGAAAAATGATGTATGAATCAAAATTGGCTGCGGCCATCAAAGTCTCTGGCAAGGTGCTCAGAGAATTCAAAGACACTGTCTATGTTCCATTCGGATCAGAATATTCAATACTACTTAAGAACTTACATACGACCCGTGCTGTCGTTAATGTTTTTATCGATGGTGACGATATGGTCCCTGGTGGAATTGTTCTCAATGCAGGACAAGAAGTCGACCTCGAACGTTCAGTTAAGAATGGAAATCTCAACGAAGGCAACAAGTTTAAATTCATCGAAAGAACCGGTTCCGTCGAAAGGCATCGAGGAGCTAAACTCGAAGATGGGTTGGTAAGAATCGAATTCCAGTTTGAGCAACCTGCTCGTCCTATTACTTGGAACACTACACAAATTGGTGGCATCTATCCACAGGGCGGAATCCTACGCGGTGTTAACGATGTTCACTACGGAGTGACTTGTTCTACAGCAACCTACGATGCAACTTCTGTAAACTCGGCTCACGGACTGTTAAACGATGTAGGTATTACAGTACCAGGTAGCCACAGTACACAAAAGTTTAGTACTGCATATGTAGGTGCCTTAGAGTCCGCCAAACATTCTATGGTGTTTCGTTTGCTAGGCGGCGAAGCTGTCAAGCAGGCAGTTACAGTTAAGCATAAACCAAAATGCGTAACCTGTGGCAAACAGAATAAGGCTACTGCTAAGTTCTGTACAGAATGTGGCACAGCACTAGAAATTTTTGCATAAGGATCTAACATGTCAAGTCTGGCTGAATACTTCGATAAAGTTACTTACAAAGCCAAATACCATATTGGCGACAGAGTCTACGGAAAATGGAATAAAATTCCTTTTGTAGGCTCTGTTGGCAACGATAGTTGTCCAGACGGCGTAACTCCGCGAGTAAGTATTCATCTAGACTTGCCTGTTAAATATAAAGACAAGGTACACACTATCTTGTTTGTTGAGCACAAAGATATTAAAAGTTATTTGATTAATTATGAAGAGCATACATCACGGAACAGCGGCAGCGAACTCAAAATTAAGAGGAAAGCGAAGTAAACTGTTGACTTGTAAATGCTGTTCATTGTATAATTTTAAACACGATGAACGTGTTAAAGAAGCCAAAAATTTAATAAAGGAGTTTAAAAATGGCATAGATTGAATTTGCGTGTAAAGATATAGTGTTTCACTTCAACAAGAAACACCTAGAAGATCAGACCATTCCCATGTGGGTCTTAAAATTTCATGGCGAAACTTATTATGTCAATCATGTAGATTGTTCAGTTCCTTGGAGTACAAAGGAGACGCCGGACAACTCTCATACCAAAGGCAGCATCAAAGTCAAAGATGTATTATTACAAATCGACGACGATAACTGTGCTAGACTTTCCAAACTAACCTTTGTAGATAAGATACGACTACGTAACCAAAAGTTGGGCATTACTCGCATCATTGTCAAAGAAGGACAGGACTTTTGGAAACTCAAAGAAAAGATCAAAGATCAGAACGTCAAACATGGCCCGTTTAAGGGCATCGGCGGTGCTTGCTCTAGTACCTTTTACATTACAGACATTTTGGATAAAGCCCAATTTACTATGTTAGCTTTAAGTATGACCGGCACAACCTTTCGTGTCCTAATGCCAAACGAAGCCTACTACAAATGGTACGATGATCCAAAAAATGTAGGTAAAGATTACATTGATGAAGACGATATGTATTACGATGAACTTGACAGCGTCGACGATTGACTGTATAATATATAGACACAGACACACATTGGAGTAAAAAATGTCAGGTTACCACACTATCCTTCTCATCCGTAGATTGGAAGAAGAGGTAGACAAATTAGGCCTACGTATGGGCAATAGCAAGCATGGCAACTTTCAACAAGAGTTTGGCGATGTTGTTGCCCTATTTCCTAAAGAAGATGCACTTCCAATTTACAGTCGAGATGCTGAAATTTTTGTAGGCACATTAGAACAACTGCAATGGTGGCTGCGAGGATTTCAAAAAGCTCGAGAATATGATCGTATGCTTATGGGTAGTACCTATGAGAAAAAGCGTGAACGTAAAGAACAAGACTATCGTAATCGAGAACTACTTAAAAAGATTAAACAAGCAGGTGAAGAATCTGAGGAAGTAATGGAGGCTTAAAATGCCAAGAGAAAGAGCAAAACTCAGCGACAAGCAAGAACGTATTCTGGTTCAATGCCAACTTATGGGATTGACTCCAAAAGACATGCAACAAATCTCTAACCGTCTGATTGCTATGCAAAAAGAATCAGAATGGCGTAAAGAAATTGCAGAAGTCTCTGCTGGCGCTACTTGGGAAAAGACTACCAACGGTTGGAAGATCACTGACAGCCAAGGCAAGATCTACGAATGTACCAAAGTGATTAGATCTAGATCTAACAGGAGTTGGTACAGCGATTCTTATTATGGCTGGAACATCAACATGTCCAAACCTGGCACTAGATATAAAAACAAATCTCTAACAGATGTTAGTATCTATATTGATCCTTACATTACTGCTAGGATCTGTCCGGAGAACAGCAAAGACCTGTTTGGATTATTGAACAGTATTCACAAAGGAAGGATTTCTTAATGAAAGACTTAAAAGATATATTTGAAGACATCTTTACTGCGGTAGAAGCTAAAAGAGTTTCTAAAGATGTAGATGTAATTGGATATAAAACTGTACACGAACAGGATCGAGAAGCGGTTACCGTTGTCGGTCCTTCGTTGGAAAAGGGTCCTTGGATTGCCGGCGGGGCTTGTCTTCGTTGGTACCAAGGCATGCCCGTAGGAGAAAACGATATCGATGTATTCTGTAAGGATGCTGTACAGGCAGCTAAGGTTATCGAACAAATTAAAAGTTTTGGACGATACAGTACAAAATACGAAAGCGATAACGCTACTACACTCAGTTACGGTAATGCCAAAGGCGATAGACGTTGGACCTTGCAAGTTATTACACGCAGATATTTTAACAGTCTAAAAGATGTTATCGATAACTTTGACATCACAGTCTGTGAAATTGGTACTTGCGGTAATGAATGGGAATTAGGTGCGTTCACTGCTAGAGATATTCGCGAAAAGAATCTTAGATTCAAACTACCTTTGCAGGCAGATGCTGTCAAACGTCTTACCAAGTATTGGACTTACGGATATCGTCCTGTAGAAGGAACTCTGGATTATATTATTAATAACCCTACAAGTAAATGGGAATATGCCATAGACGAGGATTACAACAATGCGTTCTGAACAAAGTTGGAGTTTGTTAGATCCTAAACCTGTGCTGTTCTATGTGAGTAAGAGCGACGAGTATTTGGTTTATTGGAATGGTATTGCCATGCCCCACAAGATGGCTTTGTGTATGGCAATGGAACATGCTTGTGGGATTTATCCTACACCGGAGATGAAAACTGCTCTCGAACAAGAGTACGAACGACTGTACTATGCCAATGCTTTTGAAACTAGAGCATGGGACGGCAGGGTAGAACATAGTCCGCTGTATCCTTATTTGAAAAGGATTATGGCAGAGCATCTCAAAAAGGTTATCGAGAACAGAGATCAAAAAGAAGTGCTCAGTTGGTTTGATTATAAACGTGCTAGAAAGGAACAATAATGCCTACGGTATACACAGAAGTTGAAGTTGATGTAGATCTCAGTGATTTCGACACTGACGATCTCATAGAAGAGCTAGAGCTTAGAGGCAAAGGTATGGACATCTATGAAGGTGCTGGTACCGAATTGATTACTGCTATTTGGCAGAAACGCCGACTAGGCCAGGACTACCAACAAGAGTTAAATCAATTAATTTATGTTGCATTGGGGAAAGTTATATGATTCGAGTAATATTTTTGTTTATAGTGTTGGCTGCGTTGGTTTGGGCAGGCATTCTTGGTGTTCAAAAAATGACAGGCAAGCAAGCATTGAGCTTGACCAAAGCCGCGGTTTATGCTATAATTAGTTCATCAGTTGCAGTTGCACTGATGTTTGTCCTGGTAATCCTATTCTAAGGAAACAAAATGGTTGTTGAAGTTTTGGGTCGTGTGGCTTATGTCGCACTTGGTTTTATGATTGCCGTTTATCTTTTTTCTACTGGAGTTCTATAATGAAACGTTCTATTGCAACATTGAGTCTTATCGCCGCCGCTGTTCTTGCTACTGGCTGCACTCGTATTGAAACGGGTGAAGTTGGTGTTCGAGTCGGCTTTGACAAACAAGTCCAACCCGGTGAGCTGTTGCCTGGTTCGTTCAATCAGGTATTGATTGGTGATGTTCTTACTTTCCCAATCAAGGATGTTAATGTCAAACTTGAAGACATGACTCCTGTGGCTAAGGATAATAGCACAATGAAAGACTTTGATGCTGTGGTTATCTACAACATCAATCAGGCACAGGTTGCTGAATTGTACAGCCAGAAGAGCCAAGCCTTCCACGCTAAACATAATGGCGACATCTACTTGATGTACAACTACATTGTTCAAACTGCTCGTAATGCTATCTATAAAGAAGCTCGTAAGTACGAAGCTCTGGATATGGCAGACAATCGTCAAGCTATGGAGCAAGCAATCAAAGAGCAGATCCAAAAGTCGCTTGCTGAAGAAAAGCTGGACGGTAGTTTGATTGTTGGACAAGTTCTAATTCGTAACATTGTGCCTGCTGATTCAGTCGTTGAAAGCGCCAATGCTTTGGTTCGTGCTAAGAATGAATACAAGCAAAAGGAAGTTGAAGTAGCTACTGCTAAGAAAGAAGCGGAACGTATGGCCGCTCTTGCTAACAACTCTGCTAGTTCAATTGCGTTCATGAATGCTCAAGCTACACTTAATATCTCAGAAGGTATTAAGAACGGTAAAGTTCAGACTATTGTTGTGCCAAGCAACATGACTGGCTTGATGATTAACAAGTAATGAAGCTGTTCGAAAGAACCGGAGGACATTGGCTATTCTGGACAGGTGCTTGTTACTTTGTCGTAGGAATGGTTGATGTCTTCTTCATTGAAGAAGATTGGAGTCCTTGGTTGCAGATAGCGTGGTTGACTGTTGTAGGCTCACCTTTTCTGTATCCTCCACTAGGGCGTTGGCTTAATTTAGATGTAGAATGGGATCGTAAAATGTTTAATCTTTTTAAGAAAAAGAACTCTAACGTAGTTCCTTTTCCAGAGACTAAAGCTGTGCCTAAATCTGAATATGTTCCTCCGGAACCACCTAAAGAAGAAAAGCCCACTGTAACTTACTACAGGCTCGGACTAACTGATAACAATCGTGTTAGCTTTCAAATGGGCTATAGTGAGATTACTATGAATGCTCAGGGCATTGATAACATGATTGAACAACTAGAGTTATTTCGAAATCAATTGAGAGAAGAAAATGAAACTGCTTGAACAATTCTTTAATGTATGCGAGTTCCGTATTACCGAAGGCAGTGACTATGGCTGGAGTTGTTATCCTGATGCGCACTGCTTGGATTCGTGGAACGGCGAGCAGGACGGACATAGTTTTACTGTAATCTTTAATACCAAAGATCAAACAGTCTACGAACTACAGGCACACGACTATGCTCACAATCGTGCATATCGTTGGATCAACCCTGACTGGAAGGATCGTACCAAAGAAGAAGCTGCCAGTCGTGGTGTTGACCTTGATCAAGCCTGGGATGAT
>JACCDY010090194.1_pt1 | contig 24474 bp, 26 predicted proteins | sample 7446391 | NCBI WGS metagenome assembly JACCDY01 (sample SAMN15323451, study PRJNA562643) | freshwater metagenome | isolation source: river surface water | place: USA:Blue River Watershed | collected 2017-08-18 | reverse complement strand
ATGCTGCGGGTACGCAGAAATCGGCGAACAGGCCCCGCCTGACCCACGCCTGCATCGCCGGGAAATCAGCGGTTTTGGCTTGCCACCCACGGCGGTGATGAGGGGAGGGCCGGGTGACGATTTATGCGTACCCGCATCATGAGGAGCCCAGCCCTCCCCTCATCACCGCCTGCAACGCGCGACAAAAGCCCCCAGATCACGCCGACGTCAAACGCCGGTATTTGGCCCAGAGCGACTCTTTCGATTCGACGTGCTGCGGATTAACCGGGATGCAGGCCACCGGGCACACCTGCACGCACTGCGGCTCGTCAAAATGCCCCACGCACTCGGTGCACTTGTCCGGGTTGATCTCGTAGATCTCCGGCCCGAGGTAGATCGCCTGGTTCGGGCACTCGGGCTCGCACACATCGCAGTTGATGCATTCGTCAGTGATCATCAAAGCCATGACAGCACCCTGGAGAAGTAACGCAGGAAACGCATGACGGGATTATCCCCGAGCCCGATCAACCCTCAGCCTTTGGAGGGCGTTGCGATCGGGTAGACCGCCGACGGCGGCAGACCCGCGAGGTGATCGGTCTGGGCCCACTGCACGATCTCGAAACGCAGCCCATCGGTGCGCACATGGTTGAGCCCCGCGTTGGGGATCAGGCACTCGCGCGGGCCGCCCAGGGCCTGGCCGGTGGCGCTGCGGTAGACCATGTCGAGCACGCCGCCATGCGAGACCACCACCGGCGACTGCCAGCCCTCTTGCGAACAGCGATCGAGCAGGGCCTGCACCGCCTGCATCACGCGGGCATGAAACTGCCGGCGCGACTCGCCGCCCTCGGGGGCAAAGTCCGGATCATGGCTGCGCCAGCCCGCCACAACGTCGGGGTGGCGTTCCTGCACTTCTTGCAGTGTCAGGCCCTCGATCACCCCAAAGGACTGCTCTCGCCACAGGCTGTCGGGCAGGGCCGGCGTCTGCCACTGCCCGGCCAGCGGCTCGGCCGTCTGGCGGGTGCGCAGCAGGTCGCTGGCCAGCAAAGGACGCGGCCCCTGCGCCGCCAGGCTCAAACCCAGGCGCTGTGCCTGCTGCAAGCCCAGGGCGTTGAGGGGTGCGTCCAAATGGCCCTGCAAACGCAATTCGCGGTTCCAGTCGGTTTCACCATGCCGTACCAGCCAAAGATCGATCATGGGGGGCATTATGCGTTTGACACCCCAAGTGACCGTGTCACGTTTTAGAATGAACCGGTGAATGCCATGCTCAACGCCGACCTGCACTGCCACTCGACCGTCTCCGACGGCACCCTCACCCCCGAGGCTTTGGCCGCGCGCGCCAAAGCCAATGGCGTGGAACTCTGGGCGCTGACCGACCACGACGAGATTGGCGGCCAGCAGCGGGCCCTGGAAGCGGCCCGTGCCGAAGGCATGAAATACCTCACCGGCACCGAAATTTCTGTGACCTTTGCGGGTCAGACGGTGCACATCGTCGGCTTGGGTTTTGACCATCGCGACCCGGCCCTGGTGGAAGGCCTGCGGCGCACCCGCGGTGGCCGCAGCGAACGGGCGCAGGAAATGTCGGACGGCCTGGCCAAGGTCGGCGTACGGGGCGCCTACGAAGGCGCGCTCAAATACGTGGGCAACCCGGAGCTGATTTCGCGCACCCACTTTGCGCGCTTTTTGGTCGAAGCCGGCGTCTGCAAGGACACGCCCGAGGTGTTCCGCAAATACCTCACCGAAGGCAAGCCTGGCTTTGTGCCCCACCGCTGGGCGCGTTTGCAGGATGCGGTGGCGTGGATCCACGATGCGGGCGGCCTGGCCATCATCGCCCATCCGGCGCGCTACGGCTTCACGCCCAACGAGGAATACGCCCTCTTCACCGAGTTCAAGGCGCATGGGGGCCGTGGCGTGGAAGTCGTGACCGGCAGCCACTCGACGCAGGAAGCCGTGCGCTACGCCGAGACGGCGCTCGAATTCGGTCTGGCGGCCTCGCGCGGCAGCGACTTCCACAGCCCCGACGAAAGCCACACCGACCTGGGCGCCCTGCCCTTTCTGCCTGGTCAGCTCACCCCCGTGTGGGAACTTCTGGCCGACCGCATCCAGTGAGTCGGTCTGCGCACAGCGCCCTCGCCGGCATCGGTTTTGCAGTCCTGGCCTCGGCCTGCTTTGCCACGCTGGACACCACCACCAAACACGTCAGCGCCAGCGTTTCGCTGCTGGTGGCCTTGTGGTTCCGGTATGCCTTCCAGGCGGTGGTCACCACCGCGATCGTCTGGAAAGGCCGGGGGCGCAAGCTGTTCTTCACGCGCCATCCGCGCTTTCAGCTGGCGCGGGGCCTGCTGCTTTTCGTCAGCAGCCTGCTGGCCTTCTTCAGCCTCAAATACATGCCCGTGGGAGAGTTCACCGCGATCGTGCTGATGGCCCCGCTGGTGATCACGCTGCTGGCGGCCTGGACCCTGCATGAGAAGGTCAGCCGCATGCGCTGGGCGCTGGTGATGGGCGGTTTCATCGGCACGCTGGTCATCATCCGGCCCGACAGCCAGCACTTTGACTGGGCGGTGGTCTTGCCGCTGATCCTGGTCTTCACCAATTCGGGCTTTCAGGTGCTGACCGGGCGCCTGGCGCAGGCGCAGGAAGACCCGATCACCACGCATGTGCTCACCGGCTGGACCGGTACCCTGCTGGCCTCGCTGATGCTGCCCTTTGTGTGGGCACCCCCTCCGGACGCTGTGGCCTGGCTTCAACTGGGCCTGATGGGCCTGATGGCCACCCTCGGCCACTTTCTGCTGATCCTGGCTTATGGTCGCACCCCTGCCGCCACACTCACCCCTTACATGTATGCCCAGATCGGCTTTGCCATGCTGGGCGGCTGGATCGTCTTCAGCCACGTCCCCGACCGCTGGACGCTGGCGGGCATGGGCTTGGTGGCCCTGTGTGGTGCCTTGGGGGCCTGGCTCACACTGCGCGAGAGCCGACTGCGCGTGGAGCTGCCAGAATCCTGAGCCGGCCCAATCCCTGACACCATGGCGCAATTCTTTTCCGTGCATCCCGACAATCCCCAGGCGCGCCTGCTCAAGCAGGCGGTGCAGCTGCTGGGCCAGGGGCAGGTGCTGGCCGTTCCGACCGATTCGAGCTATGCCCTGGTCTGCCATCTGGACGACAAAGCGGCCGTGGACAGGCTGCGCCGGATCCGAGGCATCGACGAAAAGCACCACCTGGCCCTGCTGTGCCGGGACCTCAGTGAACTGGCCAACTACGCGAAGGTGGACAACCGGCAGTTTCGCCTGCTCAAGCTCGCCACCCCCGGGCCATTCACCTTCATCCTCGAAGCCACCCGGGAGGTGCCCCGGCGCCTGAGCCACCCGCAGCGCAAGACCCTGGGCCTGCGGGTGCCGGCGCATGCGGTGCTGCAGGCGCTGCTGGCGCTGCACGGCGCGCCACTGATCGCCAGCACACTGATCCTGCCGGGCGAGAATGAACCGCTCAACGACCCGCAGGAGATCCGCCAGCGCCTGGAGCACCAGATCGGGGCCGTCATTGACGCTGGCGCCTGCACGCTGGCCCCCACCACCGTGGTGGACATGAGCGCCGACACACCGGTGCTGCTGCGCCAGGGCCAGGGCGACCCGGCCCGGCTGGGGCTGTGAGGGCCACAGCCCGAAGAACCCAACGGGGTCTGAGACAATCACGGGGTGGAAACCAGCCAACTCATCCAGACCGTCCTGATCTATGCCCTGCCGGTGGTCTTTGCGATCACTCTGCACGAGGCAGCGCATGGCTACGCCGCCCAGCGCCTGGGCGATCCGACGGCCGCGATGATGGGACGCGTCACACTCAACCCCTTGCCGCACATCGACCCGGTCGGCACCCTCCTCATGCCCCTGCTGCTGTACTTCAGCACCAGCGGGGCGTTTCTGTTCGGTTACGCCAAACCGGTGCCCGTGCGCTTTGACCGGCTGCGACACCCCAAGCGCGACATGGTCTGGGTCGCACTGGCCGGTCCGGGCGCCAACCTGCTGCAGGCCTTGCTTTGGGGCGTGCTGCTCTACGTGCTGGCCGGCGCCGGCGTGACCGAGCGTTTCTTCATGGAGATGTGCAAGGCCGGCATGCTCACCAATGTGGTCATGTTCGTCTTCAACCTGTTTCCGCTGCCGCCGCTGGACGGTGGCCGCATCCTGGTTGGCCTGCTGCCCTGGCGGCAGGCCGTGCTGGTCTCACGCGTCGAGCCCTGGGGCTTCTTCATCGTGTTGGCTCTGGTGATCACCGGCGTCATCAGCTCGGTGTGGATGCGCCCGCTCATGGACCTGACCTTCGACCTGCTCAAGCTCTCGCTGAGCCCACTGTCTTTCCTGATCCGCTGACCGATTTATGACTGCTGCCCCCCGTACCCGCGTCCTCACCGGCATCACCACCACCGGCACCCCCCACCTGGGCAACTATGTGGGCGCCATCCGGCCCACGGTACAAGCCAGCCGCGACCCCAGCACCGACGGCTTTTACTTCCTGGCCGACTACCACGCACTGATCAAATGCGACGAGCCCGCGCGCATCCAGCGTTCGACCATGGAAATCGCCGCCAGCTGGATCGCCGCCGGTCTCGACCTGGACAAGGTCACCTTCTACCGCCAATCCGACATCCCCGAGATCCCCGAGCTGACCTGGCTGCTGACCTGCGTGACCGGCAAGGGCCTGCTCAACCGCGCCCACGCCTACAAGGCGGCCCTGGACAAAAACCAGGAAGCCGGCAAGGACCCCGATGCCGACGTGAGCGCTGGCCTGTTCATGTACCCCGTGCTGATGGGCGCCGACATCCTGATGTTCAAGGCGCACAAGGTGCCGGTGGGGCGCGACCAGATCCAGCACATCGAGATGGCGCGTGACATGGCCTCGAGCTTCAACCACCTCTACGGTGAACATTTCGTGCTGCCAGAAGCCGTGGTGGAAGCCTCGGTGGCGCTGCTGCCCGGCCTGGACGGGCGCAAGATGAGTAAGAGCTACGACAACACCATTCCACTGTTCGCCCCCAGCGCCCAGTTGCGCAAGCTGATCATGGGCATCCTGACCGACTCCAAGGCCCCGGGCGAGCCCAAGGCCACCGAAGGCTCGGCGCTGTTTCAGATCTACCAGGCCTTTGCCTCGGCCGAAGAAACCGCCGCATTGGCGCAGGCCTACGCCGAGGGCATCGCCTGGGGCGATGCCAAGCAGATGCTGTTCGAGCGCATCGAGCGCGAGGTCGCGCCCATGCGCGAGAAGTACGAGGCCCTGATCGCCAACCCCGCCGACATCGACCGCCTCTTGCTGGCCGGCGCCGACAAAGCCCGCCAGCTGGCCACCCCCTTCATGCGGGAGCTGCGCCATGCGGTCGGCCTGCGCCCCCTGGCCCTCTCGGTCAGCCAGCAAGCCCAGCCCAAAGGCGACAAGCCTGCCCTGGCGAGCTTCAAACAGTACCGCGAGAAAGATGGTTTGTTCTACTTCAAGCTGGTCAGCCCCCAGGGACAGGTCCTGCTGCAAAGCACCGGCCTGAGCGCCCCGCGCGAGGTCGGGCAAATGGTGGCCCGGCTGCAGCAGGAGGGGGCCGGGGCGCTGGCCGGGCTGCGTGCGCACCTGCTGCCGCTCTCGAGCGAGGACGAGCAACAGGTGACCCAAGCACTGGCCAAAATCGTCGAGGCCAGCCAATGACCGCCATTTCTGGGGCAGATCAAAAATCTTTTTTGCAGACTCTTGCAAAAAATGGTATTGTTTGAGTCCGAAAGTAACAAAATTGCTTGAATCATGACTGTCTATGTCATTGAAGACCATCCCTTGATGCGCGATGCCCTGACCATGCTGATCCACCGCGTGCGTCCGGGGCTCAAAGTGGTGCCCGTGCACAAGATGAACGTGCTGGACACGGCGGTGGCCAAGAACGGCCCGGCCGAGCTGTTTTGCCTGGACCTGCAGTTGCCGGACACCCTGGGCCTGTCGGGCATCCACACCCTCAAGGCCAAATACCCTGACGTGGCCGTCGCCGTCGTGACCAGCTCCGACGCCGCCGAGTTCGAAGAACGCTGTCTGGCCGCGGGCGCAGACCGCTTCATCGAGAAAAGCGACAACCCGAGCCAGATCATCGAAGCGCTCAGGCAATTCCTGGTTCCTGAAGAGGAGCGCGCGGCCGCCGACGCCCAAGCGGCCCACGTCCCGACCAAACTCTCCAAGCGCCAGAAGCAGCTGATCCTGATGCTCGATCAGGGGCTGTCCAACCGGGACATTGCGGAAAAGCTCAGCATCAGCGAGCACACCGTCAAGGTCCACTTCTGGCGCCTGTTCCGCCGCCTTGGCGTCAACAGCCGCACGCAGGCGCTGCACTTTGCGCGCACCAACGGCTGGCTCGGCCTCTGAGCTCACGCCGCTCCAGCACACAGGGCCCTGCGGGGCCCTTTTGCTTCAGTCCTTTTTCTTGTTGACGATGTCGGGCGTCACCGCATCGAGCACGTTGACCGTGGTCTTGACGCCATAGACCACCGCCGATGCGGCGGCATCGGCCACCGCCAGCACGGTGCAGCCACTCAGGCCGCAGACAAGCAACAGGGCAAACAGGAATTTCACAGGAGGCTTTCCGGGGCAGGCCGCTCAGACGATCCGATCAGACTTGGCGCTCAAGAGGTGTGAGCATGGTAAACGCGCTCGGCCGCGATCAGATCGAGCGAAGCAAAGCCAACCGATTTGAAAACCGTGATGTCCGAGGCGCTGCGCCGCCACGCACGCCGGGGCTGTGCGGCCAGCTCGGCCAGTTCGGCTTCGATCGCCGAAGGGGTGATCAGCCCCTGTTGCAGGGCTTGCCAGACCTCCCCCCCTTTTTCGATCACCGCCGCACGCTGGTCGGCGAACACCTGGGCACGGGCCATCAGCGCAGGCTCGGCTTCGGCCATCTGGGGCGGGAAGGCCCCCCCCAGCACCAGATGGGTGCCGGCCCGCACCCCATCCGTCGGGATGAAGGGTTGGGTTGCCGTGGTGGCCACCGCCACCACATCGGCCTGGGCCAGGGTTTGCTGCAGGTCGAGCGAAACCTCCACCTGCAGATCCAGGCCCTGCAATCGCCCGAGCACGCTCTGGGCGCGCTGCGGATCACGGCCCCACACCAGCACCCGTTCCAAGGGCATCACGCTGGCATGGGCCTGCACCAACGGCGCGCTCAGGGCCCCCGTGCCCAGCACCGCCAGCGTGCGGCTGTCGCTGCGCGCCAGCAGCCGGGCCGCCAGTGCCGCCGCTGCCGCCGTGCGGCGCAGGGTCAGCTCGGTGCCATCCATGACCGCCAGCGGCTGGCCGGTTTCGCAGGACATCAGCACATAGACCCCCGAGACCGCCGGCAAGCCCAGCGCGCCGTTGCCGGGCCAGACCGACACCAGCTTGACCCCCATGCGCTGACCACGCTGCCGGGCGGGCATGACCAGCACACAGCTGTCGTCGTGGTTGGGCGAGAGCACGCTGCGCGCAGGCACCTCGATCGGTGCTTGCAGACCGCTGGCCAGGGCCTCGACCAACTGGGGATAAGGCAGTGCCGCCGCAACGGCTTGGGCGTCAAAGTGATGCATGGTCAAGAGCTGAGCTATCCTGTTGAAAAAACCACCGATCTGCCATGACCGTATCGAAAGCCATGCACACCGATGTCCTGATTGTGGGGGGCGCAGCCGTCGGCAGCGCCGCCGCCTACTTCCTCGCGTCAGAGCCGGGCTTCCAGGGTCGGGTGCTCGTCCTGGAACAGGACATGCGCTACGAGAAATCCGCCACGGCACTGTCGGCAGCCTCCATCCGCCACCAGTTTTCCACACCGGAGAACATCCGGCTGTCGCAATTTGGCACCCACTTCCTGCAAACCATGGCCCCAGCACTGGCGGTCGATGGCCAGCTTCCGGACTTTGGCTTCAAGGAGCGGGGCTACCTGTTCCTGGCCACGGCGGCCGGACTGCCGGTGCTGCAATCGAACCACCGCGTTCAGCGTTCAGAGCAGGTGGACGTGGCGCTGCTGGACCCCGCACAGCTGCGCGAACGCTTTGCATGGCTGCATGTGGATGACCTCTCGGCCGGATCGCTGGGTCTGAGCGGCGAGGGCTGGCTCGATGCCTATGGCCTGATGCAGGGTCTGCGGCGCAAGGCCGTGTCCCTGGGGGTGCAATACCAACAGGCACAGGTGGTGGGCTTGCAGCGTGAAGGCCGCCGCATCGTGTCGGCCCGCCTGAGCGATGGCCGCGACCTGACCTTCGACACCGTCATCAACGCAGCGGGCACCGGTGCCGCCGCACTGGCCCGCAGCGCGGGCATCCACTTGCCCGTGGAATCGCGCAAGCGCAGCATTTTTTTCTTCACCAGCAGCGCCAAGCTCCCCGATTGCCCGATGGTGATCGATCCGACAGGCGCCTACTTTCGCCCCGAGGGCGAGGGCTTCATCTGCGGCATCGCGCCCCGCCCCGAAGAGGACCCCGAATGCCATGATTTCGAGGTGCAGCACGCGCTCTTCGAAGAGGTGCTCTGGCCGATTCTGGCGGCGCGCGTGCCAGGCTTCGAGGCACTGCGCCTGCAGCGCAGCTGGGCGGGCCACTACGACATGAACCTGCTGGACCACAACCTGATTCTGGGCGCACACCCGGACATCGAGAACCTGCTGTTTGCCAACGGCTTCAGCGGCCATGGCCTACAGCAATCGCCGGCGGTAGGCCGCGCGCTCTCGGAGCTGGTCTCTTACGGAGGCTTTCGCACCCTGGACCTGCAGGCCTTTGGCTGGTCCAGGGTGCTGGACAACCGGCCCCTGCTGGAAATCAACGTCGTGTGAGCCTCATCCGGCCAGCAGGCGCGTGATGCGGTTGGCCGCCTGTTTGACCGGGATCGCTGGCGCAGAGCCTAGAGCGCAAGCAATGCAGGGCAAGTCGCGCGAGGGTGGACCAACGAACATGAGTGGCATGACACGGAGGCCCCACAGCAACGATGTTCAGCCGCCGAGCACAGCTTTCAATCCGGTGTAAATCGACATCACCGTCGTACCGACGGCAGCGGCCGAGCTGCCGTACTCCTCGACTTTTTCTACCAGCTGCGCTATCTGTTTGGGGTTGAGCTTGCCCCCTGTGACATGGGCCAACAGCGACTGGATGAGGCCACCGGATGAAAACTTCTTCAACCCGGAGCCCGTCGTGAAAGTTCTGCGGAAGCGACGGGCATACACAATACCGCCGATCAGCATGCCGGTCAGGAAGCTGAAGGAGATGCTGGCCGCATATTCCAGATACTCTCGCCACTCAAAGGCGTTCTGGGGCAAAACGGGCGTCTGATCCACCAAGCTGGTGATCCAGCTCATGCCGATGACCGAGGCCACCGCCAGCACGGCCGTCGCGACAAACCAGGGCAGTACTGCGCGCTTGCGCTGTAGGAAAAGGGCCAAGCCAAAAGGCAAGGGGATCGCCATGGACACCAGGCGCAGATACATCAACGGGGCGTCGAGGGCGATCGTGATGAGCGCGTGGGCACCAAGCAAGAGGCCCAAAGGCAACATGATGTAGACCAGCAGGGCCCCCAAGACCCCCCACAGTCCGGGCCGTGGTGCATTGAGCCGCGCGTGCGCAGCCTCGAGCTGATGTTCAAGTTCAGCTATGCGCGCTTCATAGTGCGAACCATCGGGTAGAGCCGCCAGTTTCCCTTCCAGGTCCGCAACCTGTGCAATCAGGGGTTTGAAGAGATAGAGGTCCTTGGTGCAAACCTTGCAAACCAAGGCCTCATCTTCAATATCGCTCAGGCAATAGGGACATTTCATGAATTTACTTGGCGACCACCAATGTCGTGGTGCTGTTGGTTTCGCGACCTGCGGTGTCCTTGACGGTGATGCGCAGTGTGTGCTCCCCCGGTGGCATATCGGCTTGTTTGAGGTCGATCCCCGTGACCGAAATGGCCGCCTGGACGCGCGGCGTCAGGTCGACCATCGGGGTTTTCATGTAAGTCACTTTGACGGAGGCAGGGTCGATTTTTTCTCCGCCTCGGCCTTCGAAGCTGAATTTGAGATCGACGGGCCCCTTCACCGGGTTGTCGGTCGCCGGACTCAGCAGCTTGACGCCGGGCCCGCGCGAGATCCCCCGTGTGGCCAATGTCCCAGCGGCTGGCGGCAAGGCGGCCTCTGCAGCCGTAATGAGTGTGACCTTCTGGGCGACGGCAGGGAGCAAAACCCCAACCAAGGCAACACCGGCAATCATGTGACGAATCATGTCAATCTCCTACAACAACAAAAGGGGCCCAAAACAGGGGGTGCGCATAAGAATACGTCATGGCTCCGCTGACCTTCATGCCACCCCGCTCCATCAGCTCCATCATCGCTTGGCGCAGCGCCTCTGGCTTGGCCAGGTTGGCAGTACCCGTTTGCTGGCGCCGGAACAAATCCGTCATCAACTCCCGCGCGGCAACCGAGTCCACTGGCCAGTTGGACACAAGCAAGGCCCGGGCCCCAGCATAAAAGAACGCCCGTCCCAAGCCAGACACCGCCTCCGAGCCCGAGCCCTCCCCACTGGCAGTGTTGCAAGCCGAGAGCACGACCCAATCGGCATCGAGCTTCAGAGACATGACCTTGTCCATCGTGAGCAACCCATCGTCCTTGTCACCCGTGACTTCGGGAGAGCTCATGGCCAGCGCCGGCTGCGTCAGCCCATCGAGCTCTCCGGGCACCAGTCCATGCGTGGCAAACATCACGACCTTGCGGTTCGACAAATCGGCAGCGAGAACCGACTTCACGCTGGCCCGCCCATTGAGAAACACATCCTCAGGAGCTGCGGTCAGAACTTTGGCAATCTCCTGGATCTCCTCCTGGGTGTCCGGCAAACGGGGCAAAAGCGCCAGTTCGGCAGAGTCCACCCCGCTGGTTTTCGGGGCATTGCGCAGCTGCAGCGGTACACCACGCGTGGCCAGTTGCGTCGATGCAGCCCGGCTGGCGACCCGCTCTGCCGCCTTCTGCTGCTCAGCGCTGAAGAAGGGGTCACCAAAACCAATGAAGGCCTTGCGATTGGGGCTGGCCGGTGGGGTGCTGCGCAAGGCATTCAGGGCGGTCACCGAGGGCAGCTGCGCGATCGCAATGTCCCGAGCCAACCAGGCACTGTCCCTGTAGCTCGCAAACTTGATGGGGTCACTCTTGGCTGCCTGTTCACGGGTGACCAGCACCGACAGGGGCAGCTGGCCCAGTTCGGCGTGCGGCACCACCAGCAAAATGCTCTTGCCCTTTAAACCATCGGCCACCGGCGCAAGGATCTGCCGATAAAGCTTGTGCGCCGCGGCCACATCGAATGCCGGAATCTCATCGATGGTGGAAACCCCAGGATCCAGCGCCTTACGCAGATGGGCCACCTGGCTGGCCATTTCACTGCGCCCCATCGGCACCGACTTGAAGAGGGGTGCGCCCTGTCGGGAAATGGCCCAGACGTAAGCCTCCTTGTCGGCAAAGTACCAAGAGACCAGAACTTCGTCACCACGCAACAGGCGCTGGGTCCGCTCGACCGTCGCCGGTTTGGGCTCCACCATCTCCGCGTAGTCGGGAAAGCGCCTCTCGATGTCCTTTTTCAAAGCGTCCCGCTCTTTGGTGAAAGACTCGATGTCCGTGCGCAGCTTGGCCTGGATGCCAGGCAGTTGCTGCTCAGGGGGGGCAGACAAAAGGCCTGTGAGCAGTTCCCCCAGGGAGGTGATTCGCCTTTGCAAATCCTGTTCCTTGCGGGCGATCTGTGCCAGCTGCGGGTCCTTGATGCTGGCACGGGCAGCACTGGCCGTGAGCGCCCGTTGTACACCGCTGCTCTTGGCCAGGTCGGCAATGCGAAAGGCCTCCGAAGCAGCGGCCGGAGCCTGCCCGGGGTCTTCCACCGCCACACGGGCGAGCAAAGCCAGGTAGGCCTCAAACAGATACGTGGTCCGTTGCTGCTGCTTGAGCGTGGCCGTATTGTTTTCGGCATCGTTGCGCGTCTGTTCCACCAGCACCGGGGTCGCCTCCCGAAACAATGCGAGCGATTCTTTGTGGCGGCCCAGGCCCTGCAGGGCAGCAGCCTCAAATGCAGAGATCAAGGCGGTTCGAGGGTGAAGCTTGCCGTTTTGCTTCTCAGACCGCACCCGCATGCTCTCGGCCATCTTTTGCGCCTCTTGGTGCTTGCCCGTCTTTTGCATGGCCATCACCCAGTCCAGATCGTTGACGCTGAACTTTGCGGCGATCTGGGGGTTGCTGGCCACAGTGGCCGCCATGCTGCGGAACACCGCATCGGCTTTCGCATGCTGCCCGTCAGCGACCAGTGCGGTGGCATAAAACCTGCGCGACAGGGCCATGACCCGGCTGTCGTCGGTGATGCCGCTCTCCGATTGCGCTTTCAGCGCCGCATCGGCCAGCAAGACAGCCTCCGGAAAGCGGCCTTGCTCTGAGACCACGCGCGAGAGAATGGTCAGCGCGTTCCCCACTTCGGTAGAGTCTCGGCCGAACCATTCCAGAGACATGGTGAGGGCCAGCCTGGCGTGGTGTTCTGCGTCCAGCAACTTGCGCTGTTGCAGCATGACGTCCGCCATATCGCGCGTACGGCTGATGATTTGCGTGACGTAATGCAAAGGATTGGGACCGGCGGGTCCGGCGCCAGCAGGATCAGCCTCCGCAAGATCATCCACACGCTTGGCGTTTGTTTTGACTTTTTCAAAGCCTGCATTCAAATGACGCAGTGTCGTTCTGAGCGCTCTCTCTGCTTCGACCCACTGCCCTTGCGAACGCAAGTAAACACCACGCGCGCTTTCCAGATGGGACTCCCAAAAAGGCATCAATTCGCTGGCCCTGGAACTGGTCCGTGAAAGGACCATCAAGGCGTCTGAATCGTTGAGCACGGCCTTGGCCGCATCAAAGTTACCCGAACTGGTGTGCGCAATGATGATCAGCCGATTGGTCGAAAACAGTGCGGTGGTGAGACGAGCGCGCTCATAGATCTGTTTGGCCTTGAGCAATTGCACAAGGGCACGGTCTGGGTTGCCAGCATTCAGTTCAAGCACCGCCAAATCCACCAAACGAGGCGTGGCTGTCCGCGGATCGGGGTGAGGAAACTCTATGGTTGCTTTGCGCATGTCCTCGAGAGCGTCATCCATTTGCCCCAATCTTTGCTGAGCCCTGGATCTGCGGTAGTAGAAGTTGTGCACAACCGCTGGGGCGCTGCCAGCAGCCGGTTCTGGCAAGGCGATGATCGTCTTGGCGCGTTCAATTTGCGTCTTGTCCGGCTGGCTTTGCTCCAGCACGCGCAGGATGTCCTGGATGTTTCGCGGGGGTGGCTTGATCTGCGACAACTCTTCCGCAGCCATCCCAGTTGGAGCACCTGCAGGGCTTTGAGATGCAGACTGCGCGCAAACTATCCCCGCCAAGAAATAGCAAACGAATAAACCCGCCAGCCGCTGCGCCATTCTTTTATTCATTTTTATTCCTTGAATTTATAACCCTATGGGAATATAGCCCGCTATCAGCCTGTCGAAAAGACGAATTTCATAAGAATATCAATGTATTCATATTCATGGGTACCGCCATGACTCGCTTTCCAGAAATTCCATTCGACATCAGTAGCCCCAAGCAGCGATCTTCACAGACCAGCGTTGTCCAAGGTCAGCGCAGAAGAACTTGATCGTGTTTAACCGCACGATCAACAACTGCACATTCAAAACGTGGCGACGGACGTTCACAGCAAAGAAGATGCTCCGCCAAGCGGCTCACATGCGGAGCATGGTTTTTGGCGCGATCGTTCAATACACCTGGCCGCCCGATGGGCAAAATGGGTTTCAGTTCCTTGACCCCAGGACTGGATACCGTCCTGCACAAACAAGCCCATGAAACCGAGTTTCAATCCACAAACCAAGCTGCAAATCCACGCGCTGGCTTTCGACCGCGCGCTGCGCAACCGACGCCCCGTCTTTGCGATGCGTCAAACCGTGAGTGCCGCGGGCGATTCCTGGCACACCGAGCGCATTTGGACCGCCGCGGGTCCGGACATGGTGGCGCTCGAAAGGGCGCAACAACATGGCGGATCGCTGCATGTCAGCACCGAGTTGCCGACTCTGGGGGAGTATGCCGCCGCGGACATCGCCGAGGGCATTTCACCCTCCCCTGCCCCGGTGGTCACGCGCTTGTCCAGCGATCGCACCGGTGGGCAGGTGCGCGAGCGCCAACTGGACATTCCACACCCCCTGGTGACACTCGCCACCCTGCCCCTGTGGGTCGCCAAGCACTGGCCGCATTTGCTCCGTGGCGAAGCCATGGCGGCGTCCTACCTGGTGCTGAAAGTGCAAAGGGCCGCCACCGTGGATGTGCAGTGGTTCCCTCGTCATCCGCAGGGGGCCCATGTCGCGGTCACGCCGCGCAACTGGCTGCTGCGTGCCCTCTTTGGATCAACCCGTCTGTTTACCCAAGGCGATCAACCGATTTTTCTGAGGCAGGAGGGCTTGCTCGACCCCCGTGACCTGCGGCCCAACGGGCGATGGAAGGAATACCTGGGCGTGCTGGAGTTCGAAACGCCTTGGAATTTGAGCTCACTTTGCAACAAGGCGTTTGAACATGAACTGGCATGAAACCCACGCCCTGGTGACGGGCGGCACCCGGGGCATTGGGCTGGAACTCGTGACGCAACTCCTGGCCCAGGGGGCCAGGGTGACGGCGACGGGCACCTCGGAAACCTCCTTGGCCGAAGCCCGCGCGCGTTGGCCCCAAGTGAACTGGCTGGTGCTCAACCAGGCCGATGCAAGCAGTCGTGAAGCATTTGTACAGGCGTTGCCTGCACAAGGGATAAGACTGCTCATCCACAACGCGGGCGTGCAGCAAATGCGTGACTGGACCGCGCCCGATGCCGCCGTGGCCTTCGACACCGCAACAGAAATGGCGGTGAACTTCGTGGGGCCCGTGGAACTCACACGGCTGCTGCTGCCTCGCCTGGCGCGTGAGCCGCGTGCGCAAGTGGTGTTTGTGACTTCGGGTCTGGCGCTGGCCCCCAAGCGCAGCAGCCCGGTGTATTGCGCCAGCAAGGCCGCCCTGCGGTCCTTTGCCAAATCCTTGCGGGCCCAGGTGCAAGAAGCCGGCTGGCCAGTTCAGATCCAGGAGGCGCTGCCGCCATTGGTCGACACCGACATGACCCGGGGCCGCGGCAAAGGCAAGATCAGTGCCGCAGCCGCAGCCTCCCAGATCCTGGCTGGCGTGGCCAAAGGTCAAGCAGAGATCGACGTGGGTGCGACCGCCCTGCTGCGGTTCATCCTGCGCTGCAGCCCTGCGCTGGGCGAGCGGATCATGATCGGGCGCTGAAGTGATGCCAGCATCCCCCTCCAAACCGGGCTGGCTGCGGCGTTGTGCAGCCTGGGGCACCGCCTGGCTGTTCAGACATGGCCAGAAGCCCTACGCGATCTGGTCCTTGTCGGGGCTGTGTGTGCTGGATGGCTTTCTGCCCATGGTGCCGGCTGAATTCATCGCCTTGGCATTGATGGTGCTGCAACCCCGGAGGGTGCTTCTGGTTGTTTTGGCTTTTGCGGTGTCCGCCGCCATCAGCGCTGGACTGCTGGCCACCGGGATCGCAGGCGCGGCAGAAGCCACCGCATTGGCGAGCTGGTTGTCCAGCGAACGCCAAAACGCGGGCTGGGCGCAGGCCGTTTCACTGATCCAGACCTGGGGCGCGCCCGCTCTGGCGCTGGCGGCCATCTTTCCAGACAGCCCCCGCACCTCGATTGCCGTGGCAACGCTGGCCGGGATTGCACCGATCCACATCACCGGTTTCATCCTGGCAGGCAAGCTGCTGCTCTACGGTCTGATTTTCTTGGCCTGGCGATACATGCCCACACGCTGGCCGGGCCTGGCCAACGCCGCCTGGCCTGGAGCACGACATTTGCGACGGGCACTGCAGCGGTTTGCCGCATGGCGCCGCTGGGTCAACAGGCGCTCGGCCCAGGACAAGCCCGTCGAAGAAAAACCATGCACTTGAAGTCCAAAACGCTTCGATGGGTGTGGGCGCTGCCCCTGGTCGCATGCGCCGCCATGAGCGCCGCCCAGACCGACAGTCTGCGGCCGGCCACAGCGTCCGCGCAGGTGGTGGCCAAAGACATGGTGCTGACCCTGAGCGAGCAGGTCGATGCCATGGGCCAGATGGAACGGGAGTTCCGCCGCGGCACAGAGACCCTGTATCGCAGCCGCCTCCAGCCCTTGCATCAAGGCTTCACCTTGCAAGTGGTGGCGGGGCATCCTTCGCAAATGGGCACCTTACGGCTGGAACGCCAGCGGCTGTCGGTGGTGGACGGCCAAGGACAGCCGCTCTGGTCGGAAGAACTCAGCAAGCCGCTTTGCATGCCCGAATTCATGCCCGAGTTTGTGAGGGCCCACTGGGACCGGCTGGCCCCTGGGCGTGAGCCGCTGGCTTGTGGTGTCCCCATCATCAAGGCGCGCAAGGTCGCGCCGGTCGTGTGGGTGCGTCTGCCCGATGGGCCACGGGGTGAACGTTTGGTGGAGCTGCGGCCAGGCAGCTTCGGCATGCGCTTTTTCCTCAAGCCGACCCGGCTGACCTTCAGCGCCGACGGGGCCACGCTGCTGGCACAAGAGGGCCAATTCGACACCACGCCCGACCCCAAGGCCTCTCCCAGCTACGTCAGGGGCAGCGCCAGCTACACCTCAATCCGCCAGGCGCAACACTGGCCGCTGGAGCGTTTTGGCCCGCCGGCCAGGTGAATCGATGGGCAGCGAATTTGCCAGTGCCGCCATGCTGCGGGTCCTGATGCAAGGCCTTCGGGATCTGGGTCTGCCGCCACGCCATCCACACATCGCCCAGGCCAGCGTGGGCTCTGCCACGGTGGACCTCGACCTCAAGCTGGCCGTGGTGCAACACGCCTTGAAGCACGGTGGCATCGGCTGCCTGATCCACCTCGGGCGCGGTGTTCACACCTACGCGCACGAACCCACCCACCGGGCCATGGTGAGCGCGCACGATCCTGTGGAGTTGGTGCTGCGTTGGCAACGCCTGGAGCGCTACATCCATTCACGTCATCGCCTGCGCATCGCCGCGCAAGGCGAACAATGGATGGAACTGACCCACGAGGGGGTGAGCGAAGGGATTTTCCCCAGCGTGTACGAATCGCTGGTGGTCTTCGGGGTGATCGCCGCCCTGCTGCAGGCCTGCGGCGTGCGCGGTCTGGCGATTCATGCAGGGCAGACCCCGGTGTTTCCTCAGGCGCAGCACGCGGTCATGGAGACATGGCCCGCGGTAGACCCGCAGCGCACTTGGCGGCTGTCTTGGCAGGGATGCGCCCCGCCTGTGGCATCGGCTGGCCCTGTGGGCCTTGCACAAGACCTCTATGCCTGTTCGGACTGGCCGCTGTGGCAGCGGCAGCTCGTGAACCATGTGCTCGCCCGTTTGATCGACAGCCCGACAGCCACGGACGCCGCGCAGGCGCTTGGCGTCTCGCTGCGCACCTTGCAGCGAGACCTGAAAGCGCGGGAATGGAGCTTCTCTGCCTTGGTGGGCGATTGCCGAGCACGCATGGCCGCCTTGCACTTGATTGAATCTGACCTGGCCTTGTCGGAAGTGGGCTTTCTCTGCGGCTACGCGGACCAAGCGCACTTCACACGCGAGTTTGGCAAACGGGTGGGCATGCCCCCGCAAAAGTACCGGCTGGCGTTCGGGGCACGCTGAACGCACCAGCGGCTTTCGATGACCGGCCATGTCAGGACCGGATGGACAGAACCCAGTCGGATCCAGGTGTGAAGTTGGGAGATTGAAGACTTCAAGATTTGAAGGAAGTCTTCATCGCGCAGCTATCAAGCCGGTCTCACCGACCCTCTGAGATGAGGATGCATCATTTTTTGATAGGGTCAGGGGTTCGAACCACCCATAGAGCGGCGTTGCTCTCCTGCGTGGAGCAGAATGGGAACCGTCCCACATTTAATCTGTCCAGACACCATGGCTAACGCATTGAACGCCCCATCGACCAAGACCATCATTCTGGTGGGGTTGGCCGGGTGTTTGTTGACCTCTGTTGCTGGCGTCTCGGGGGCCATGCTGATGTCAGGCTGGGAGCTCTCGGGAGGATGGTCGGAGTGGGCCAGAAGACTGGGGCTTGGCTACCCTTGCGCCTGCTTGGTGGTGCTGTTGGTATTTCCTCGCTTGGTGCCCAAGATGACTCGCTTTCTTGAGCAGCGTTGACGGGCGTTCCATGCGGCTTGGGCCGGCGCAGTCAGCGGCGGTGGCCTGACCGTGTTTGCCATTGCAGCCAAGTTACTGCTGGCGGCCTTGCCGCCAATCGCGCTTGCTGCGGCGGCGTTTCTCATGCTCTGCCCCTTTGCGAGCCCTCACAAAGGGGCATCGCCAGGGTGAGTTCAACAGTTCAGGGCTTTTTCGGCGCAGTCATGGAGGAGGTCACCGCGAGGATCAGACCGCTCATGACCAGCAACAACCCCGCTGTCTCCAGGTGTGAGGGCACATGCCCCAGCACGGGCCAGGCCATCAATGCGGCCAACCCTGGAGCCAGCGCCGGAAAGACCGCCGCACGCGAGGGCCCCAGGAGCGACACCATTTTTGAGTAGGTGTACAGCGTTCCTGCACCGGCAATCACACCTTGCACCAGCACCTCCACCCAAAAAACCAAGGGGGTTGCGGACAGCAGGCCTTCACCGCCCGTGAACCAGGCATACGCCGGCACATAGGTGAGCAAGGCGCTGATGGAAATGACCGCCGTGGCCAACAGGGGATCGAGTCGGTGCTTGCGCAGCACAATGCCAAAGCCCGCCCACAAGGTGCCTGCGGCCACAAACATGGCATCACCGATGGACGCACGCCAGCTGAGGCTGGACGCCTCTACCCCTGACACCAGCACCAGCCCGGTCAGGACGATGGAAATGCCGGCCACACGGCGCATGGTCATGCGGTCGCCCAGCACCCATGCGCCCAGCACCATACCCATCACGCTCATGGCCGTAAATGGGAAGACCGCCGCATGGCTGGGGGGTGCAAATTGAAGTGCACCAAACATCAGCAGGCCAAAGGGTGTGCCGGCCAGCAACGCGACCCACAACCACACCCGCCATCTCGAGGTGAACTGGGCGTTGTCGCGCTGCCAAGCCAATGCGAGAACGGGCAGCATCAGCACACCCGCCACACCGAAGCGCAGCACGGTCAGATCAGGCGAGGTGAGTCCGTGGGCGATGCCCCAGCGGGCATACACCGTGTACAGAGCGCCTATGCTGGCGGCCACCAGGCCGACTGCAATCCCTTTGGCCAATTGGCTGCGCTCATTGGCATTCACGCCAGCGGTGGTCAATGTGGTGGTGTTCATTGCGATGTCCTCGTAAATGAAAGTGATCCAGCGTTCAGACGCACGCACCTCCAATACTTGTGCCGCGGTGAATGCCGTTTGGTGAATCGCCGACAGCCAGTTTCATTTAATCCTCATGGAGAAACTAGAATCGATAAAAGACTATCATTTATTCCATTTAAGACTTAATAAGGGTGAACCATGGATCGATTGGCTGCGATGCAGACTTTTGTGCGTGTCGTGGAAAGCGGCAGCTTCTCGGCGGTGGCCCGGGAAATCCGCAGCACCCAAAGCGCGGTGAGCAAGCAAGTGGCAGCGCTGGAGCGTGAACTGGGGGCCAAGCTGTTGAGCCGAACCACCCGCTCTTTGGCCTTGACCGAGGCCGGCGAGCGCTACTTCACACAGGCACGGCGCTTGGTGGCCGAGATTGCCGAGGCCGAAATGGCCTTGCAGGATGGCGAACAAAAATTGAGCGGCTGGCTGCGCGTGGCCGCTTCCGTCGGCTACGGTCGCCTCAAACTGCTGCCCCTGGTGAGAAGCTTCCTGGCGGCACACCCGAACGTGAAAATCGACCTGCGGCTCAACGATGGTTTCGTGGATCTGGTGGAAGAAGGCATCGATGTGGCGGTGCGGATTGGCGAACTGGCCGACAGCTCGCTGGTGGCCAGGCGCATTGGGACCACCCAACGGGTGCTGCTGGCCAGCCGCCAATATCTGAACGCGCTGCCTCAGGGTTTTCAAGCCCCGCAGGTGCCACAGGACCTGCTGGCCCACAACTGCATCGTTTATTCGGAACTCACCACACAGAACGCCTGGACATTCACCGCTGGCCCCGGTGCTGCAGCAGCCCCGGGCACTCAGGTGACCATCCGTGCACAAGGCAATCTGCAAACCAACAGCAGCGAAGTGATCCGAGCGTCGGTGCTCTCGGGCATGGGCATCGGCTACTCACCGACCTGGTTGTTCGAAGATGAACTGGCCAGTGGCGCTTTGCAGGTGCTGCTGCCGGACTGGCCTGCACCGTCCCTGCCCATCCATCTGGTCACCCCTCTTCAACGTCGCGAGACGGCCAAAGTCAAGGCATTCGCAGCCCATGTCGCGCAAAGCTGCATGGTCTGAAAGAAAGACGCTGTGGTGCGTCTAGCGGTTGTGCACGACTTGCATCCGCGATCTGCTGAGGGCTCGAGACAAGGCTGAACTGTTTTCGTAGCCAGACAAACGAGCGGCCTCCTTGAGCCCCTTGCCCAAATCCACTGCGCGTTGGGCGATCGCCAAGCGAATGGCGGCCAGGTATTTTCCAGGTGGACGCCGCATCGTTTCATGGAATTTGGTGGCGAAGGCCGTTCGTGACATGCCCGCTTCCTGCGCCAGAAGCTCCAGGTCCCAGGCAAACGCCGGACGCTGGTGCATCGCCACAAGTGCTTTGGCAATGCGGGGATCGGCCAAACCATTGAACAGCCCTCCCCTGCTCGCAACAGGGTGCGCCACCAAATGGCGCAAAAGTCCAATGAACAGAATGTCACCGGCTCGGTTCAGCAGGGCAGGCTGACCACAACGGGGCGCATTCAACTCGGACTCGATCATGGCCACGGCCAGACGCAAGGCCGGTTCATCATCGGACAGCGACACGGTTCGCGGTTGCGAAAACTCCTGCAGGAAAAGCGTGGCCACGGGACCTGTCAGTTGCACGTGGGCACCGATCAGACGGTTCGGATCATCTGCCGTGAGTTTGTGCAACACAAAGGATTGACTGGCGTGAACCGCCACCAAAGCAGGAGACTCGAGTCTTTGTGATGAGCCTCCGACTTTCAGCTCGGCACTGCCTCGCGTCAGAAAGAAAAGCTGCAAAGCATTGTCGTTGTCTGGGTGCGACGCACCTTGCAGACGTCCTTGTGATGACAAAGCGAGCGACACCACGGGTGCGAGCCCTTCCAGGAGGGCGGACAGGCGATCCAATTTAGCGTCGCTCATTTTGTACGAATTGCAAATGTTTATGAATTTTCAAATGCAAATCATACAAGACACTCCAGCCTATGCCACGCTCCCGCGCAAATGGCAGTCGTTTTTTGAAAGGACTTCACATGAGCACCCTCGCCTTGACCCCGCGCCAGCCTGTCCCCGCATTGAACATTCCTTTGGTGGGAGGCGGGCGATATGTGCTGGGCGCCACACCTGCAACCACGTTTGACCTGGTGGTCTTTTACCGTGGCCTGCATTGCCCCATCTGCGCCAAATACCTGATGGAACTCGAACGCCTGATGCCCGAGTTTGAAAAACGTGGTGTGCAGGTGGTCGCTGTCAGCAGCGACAACGCCGAACGCGCCCAGGCCATGGCCGACAAAATCAAAGCGGAGCACCTGCGTGTGGGCTACGACCTCAAGCTGCAAAGCGCGCGCCAGTGGGGCCTGTACATCAGCACCTCCCGTGGCCAGACCTCGATTGGGATTGAAGAGCCTGCGCTGTTCAGCGAACCGGGGGTGTTCATCGTGCGCCCTGACGGCACGCTCTACTACGGCTCCACACAGACCATGCCCTTTGCACGTCCGCAATTTCAGGACCTGTTGGGAGCCATCGACTTTGCGGTGGCCAAAGACTACCCCGCGCGCGGCGAATACACCGGCGCACTCTGAACGGCAGAGAAATCACCCATGAACATCCTGATTCTGGGCGCTGGTGGCATCGGCGGTTATTTTGGCGCCCACCTGATCCAGGCAGGCGCCAACGTCACTTACCTGCTGCGTGACAAACGCAAAGCGCTCATCGATGCCCAAGGGCTGCGGGTAGAAAGCCCGGGAGGCGCCTTTGTGGTTCAGCCACGGACCATCACTGCACAAGACGCCCAGCCCGAATACGACCTGATCCTCCTGGCGCCCAAGTCCTACGATCTGGAAGACTCCCTGCAGTCATTGAAAGGCGCGTTGGGCCAAGGCACGGTTCTGCCCTTTTTGAACGGACGGGATCATTTGGACACACTGGATGCGATGCTGGGTCAGGAACGCGTCATGGGTGGGGTGGCCCACATCGCCGCGACGATCACGCCCGAAGGCGCCATCCGCCAACTGACCGACATGCACCGGCTGACCGTCGGGGCCCGACACGCTTCACATCAAGAACTCGCTGCTGACTTCATCGAGCTGTGCAGGAGGGCCCCCTTCGACAGCGTTCTGGCCGACGACATTGAACAGGTGCTCTGGGACAAGTGGGTCTTTCTGGCCACCTTGGCGGGCATGACCACGTTGTGCCGTAGTTCGGTCGGAGACATTGTGGCAACGCCTTACGGCAAAGCGACAACGGTGCAGATGTACCAAGAGTGCTGCCATGTGGCCCACGCCTGCGGCCACACCATCGGTGCCGAAGCCGCCGCCAAGGCGGTCGAGATGCTCACCGCCTCCGGATCTTCGTTTACTGCATCCATGCTCAGAGATCTGTTGGAAGGACAGCGAACCGAGCACGATCACATTCTGGGTGCCATGATTCGCCGAGGCCAAAGCCTGGCCTGCCCGACGCCGCTCTTGGAAGTGGCGCATACAAACTTGGTGATTCAATCTGCCCGTCTTGCGGCCAATGCTTGAGTGCATTCGAATCCCCGCTGCTCGCCCACCTCACGAAGTGTGGGAATGAAGGGACTTTCTTCAATCTCTGGTCAGGAACTGACAGAAAAAAACCGAGTCAGATCCAGGTTTGAACTTAGGGAATTGAAGACTTGAAGATTTGAAGATTTGAAGGAAATCTTCATGGCGGGGTAGGAGGGATTCGAAACATCAGTTCCATAATCGTTTATCGAAATGATCATCTGCAAACATCTGCGCCAACCAGCTAAACGTGCTCCACTTAGGGAAAACCGGATGCAAAAAGTGACCTTCTGGATACTCATCGCGCGCCAGTCGCTAGCCTTGGCCCTTGGCCTGTCCGTCCTGCTGCCCGCTTGGAGTCAGAACCCCTGCGAAGGCCGGGGCGCCTGCGATGCCCTCTTAATCAACAAAGGACGCCCCTGGGACTACCAAGTCAGCACTTCGCCCTCACCACGGGCGCTCAATAGGCATGAGCCCGACACACGAGAGCAGTCAGTCGTCGAGGCCATGAAGCGGCTGTTCGCGGCCTCCAGCATCCGGGGTGCCGCGCTCTTGAACGGCGACAAGCTAGTGTTTTTTTCGCTCAAGGACGGGATTGCTGAAGACGCTCTCTTTTACGGTCTGAGCATTGGCAAAACCGTCACAGCCGTTGCTGCTGGTCAGGCCGTCTGCCAAAAGCACCTGACCCTGGATACTCAGGTCGGCGACCTCCTACCGGAGTTCGCCTCTACCGACATGGGCAAAGCCTCGCTCAGACACCTCATGACCATGAGCTCGGGGACATGGGAAGGGTTACGTGATTCCAATGTAGCGACCCCAGACCAGTTCCGCGAACTATGGTCGGGCCGTATCTCGATCAAGGACTTGATGCTTCAACCCAAGGTCCATACGGCTGAGAAAGACTTCAGCGGGCGACAGCGCCCGCCCGGTGCGGTGTTCGCCTATCGCAACTCCGACCCGGAGATGGTCGCCCTGATGGTCGCTAAGGCAACTGGCATGCCATTCGCCGCATGGGTGGAAAAAGCGGTCCTGCGGGCTGTGCCGATCGCCGGGCCAGCTGTGCTCAGGACTGACCGCAATGAGCACACCTTTGCCTCCGGCGCGCTACAGATGACACTCACAGACTGGGCCCGTTTCGCCTCCTGGGTGCGCACCCGATATGACGACGGCAGTTGCCTGGGGACCTTCCTGAAGGAAGGGGCACAGCCGCTGATTGCCGCCCGAGGACCTAATGGACCCTACGCACAGTTTGGGCACTACGGCTACTTCACCTGGGTAGGCCACAAAATGGTTCCAGATTCGTTCTACGCTCATGGCGTCGGCGGCCAGATCATCGCCTGGAACAAGAAGAACCAGCGAACCCTGGTGGTTTTTTCCAACGAATCCCCAGCTAACGACCTGGCAACAATTTATCGCGACTGGTCGCGCCTGCCCTGATAAGTCAAGGCGCGAACTGGCGGCGGGAATCAGCGCCTGGACTATTCCCGGTCTGCGAGACCGGCAGCATAGCTAACGTGTCATTGTTAAGCGCCCAACCGTAGGTTTGTCATCACCCACCTTACCGCCACACCATGGACAAAAAATCAGGCGGTTCTGAGACGAAACGGGGTTTGAGACGGATTTCGGGGGTGGGTAGCTATGGGGT
>JACCDY010076508.1_pt1 | contig 24485 bp, 42 predicted proteins | sample 7446391 | NCBI WGS metagenome assembly JACCDY01 (sample SAMN15323451, study PRJNA562643) | freshwater metagenome | isolation source: river surface water | place: USA:Blue River Watershed | collected 2017-08-18 | reverse complement strand
TTGTATGCACCGGGTGTTGTGCAAAACGAGTACAACATTTATACCGGCACTATCATGCGTGAGAAGTGGTTCGACAAGGAAGAGATAGGCATCACAACTGGCAATCCTGAATTTCCTTTCCGTCGAATCAATCGGTCACGTATTGTAGAAGTCAACGGTGCTAGTGTAGATTATGTCAAGCCTGTAGAAACTACTAAGGTTACTATCGAGGTCAAGGGTTCTAAGGGTGATATCTATATCGTAACTAAGGAATCGGGTAAATCTAGTTGCACTTGCCCCGGATTTAGTTTCCGTAGAACTTGCAAACATCTAGAATTGGCAGTATAATAGTATTATGACAATGCATCTTGTAGGTCCGTATCTGACCACCACAAACTATCGCCAGCGTAAGCAAAAGGTTACGCAGGCTCAGATGAATCGTTGGCTAGAGGGTTACAAAGAACGATGCAAACTCAACAAGCGCCTCGGTCTGCCTAAGCAGACTTTTGAGGAATATGTTGACATGTTGCATGGTCGTGTCAAGCGTGAGAAGCAGGCATTTGTGCCTCTCAAGTCTACCAATGATGAGATTATGGATCGTATCCGTCAACACAAGGAAATGTATCCCAGTCTTAACAGTATGCAAGGTAGCACTGCAAAGCCCGAACGTAAAGTGTACACCGGTACACTGATTAAGGGTATTGCTACAATGCACAAGAGTAACGCAGTTCCTGTTATCAATGATGAACAGGCTATGGAAATTTCTCGGATGCGCCGAGGCTAACAAAGGTAAAGGCTAGTGCCACTAAAAGATGACGAAATTATAACTACAGCAGATGGTAGAAAGTTTACAGTAGGACAACTAAAAAGTTCTCACAGTATTACCCCTAAGGGTGATATTACTTGGTACATTAAATGGACTAGTAGTATCATAGTATTAGTGGCTGTGACGATCAGAGCAAGCGGTATACAAGAACTACACTGGATTGATATTCTTGGTAGTTGGTTGGGTGCAGTAGGTTGGTTTATTGTAGGCATGATGTGGAAAGATCGTGCATTGATTTTACTCAATGGTGTGATTGGTGTAATTTTGTTTTCAGGTTTGCTAAAAATTCTTTTCAGTTAAAAGTACGAGGTAAAAATGACACCTAATCTAGACGAAGCACTGACAATTAAGTATCCAAAGATTTTTAAAAATCGTTATGGATCCATGCGTGAGACCTGCATGTTTTGGGGCTTTAGTCATGATGATGGTTGGTACAACATTATTGATATGTTGTGTTCTAATATTCAGCACCATGTTGATTGGACACGCAAACAACGTGCAGATGCATTGAAGTACAATCGTGCATTGAGCGGGGCTATTAAAGGTGACTTTACTAGTTACAATCGTTTATCTAAGTGGCAGCAAAAGAACATTGACGAGGATCTAATGGATCCTGAGCCTCAATTAAAAACAGTACCTAAAGCATGCCCGCAAGTTATTGCAGATCAGGTAAAAGAAAAGTTTGGTACACTACGTTTTTACTATCACGGCGGTGATGATAAGGTTGATGGCATGGTTCGTATGGCAGAAAGTATGAGTGCAGTTACATGCGAAACATGTGGCGCGCCTGGACAAAGTCGTGGTGGCGGTTGGATTCAAACACTATGCGATGCACATGCTGATGGAAGAGAAGTATTAAATTATAAGGATATGCCATGAAGATTGCATTGTGCAGTGATTTGCATTTAGAATTTGCAGACGTTGACCTCACTAATAGTGAGGCTGCCGACGTATTGATTTTGTCAGGCGACATTATGGTTGCTCAGGACCTACACGATCATCCAGAAGAAAAGGTTCGTGTTGCGGCTGTAGTTGATAGTATGAGTCGTAGGCAAGAAACTGCCCGACGATTTCGTGACTTTCTGAAGCGTTGCAGTTTTCAGTTTCCGCATGTTGTTTATGTAGCAGGTAACCATGAATTCTATCATGGCAAGTATCCTGACGCATATCAATGGTTGCGTGATGAATGTTCAAAGTTCCCAAACATTCATTTCTTAGAAATGGATAGTATAGTTATCGATGACTTCACATTCATCGGTGCCACACTGTGGACTGATATGAATAAGCAAGATGAACTTACAATGTACTCCATTGAAAAGATGATGAATGACTTTGCTATCATCAGAAACAGTGAGCGTAATTATGCGAGGTTCAGTCCACGTGATGCCGTTACACGACACATTAAAACACTGAATTATTTCAAGAGTGTTGTTGAATCGGATCTAACTAAAAAGTACATTATAGTTGGTCATCATACACCATCACCCTTGAGCATCCATGAAAAGTACAAGAGTGACTACATTATGAATGGTGGTTACACTAGTAACTTGAGTGAATTCATTTTGGATCATCCACAGATCAAGTTGTGGACGCATGGTCATACGCATGAGAAGTTTGACTATATGATAGGCGGTACTAGAGTTGTTGCTAATCCTCGTGGCTACCTTGGCTACGAGGAAAGTGCTGACAATTTCGAACTACAGTTTTTGGACATTTAATTCAAAAAATGTAACCGTTTTACTTGATATGTGTATGCAGTTGTTGTATCATGCATATACGTTGTAAATTTAACGATACAACGAATTAACTTAAGAGGAAAATTGATATGAACGTTACTACCACTACTACAAAGACCCAGCGTCTAGTTGAAGCACTACAGAATGGTGATGAACTCACCGCAAAGCAGATTAAGGCTCGCTTTGGCATTGCTAACCCAACTGCCACAATCAGCGACCTACGTCTACGTAGTGGCTTTGCTGTTTACGCAAACGAGCGTAAGGACACGAAGGGCCGCGTTACTACTAAGTATCGCATGGGTCGCCCAAGCCGTGCAGTCGTAGCCGCTGGCTATCGTGCATTGGCTGCTTCAAAGCAGGCCTAATTTAGGCTAAAGGTTTTGGTGAGTTCCTTAAAAACTCACCATCCTTTTTTTCATTTTAGGAAGTGTTATGAACCACGAAGTTGAAGCATATGAAGGTGAACTTAAAGCATTGCGTAAGTCACATGAAATTCTGCGTCATATCATGGCAGAAAAGTTAGACGGTGTTTACTTTATCTGCGGTGAAGGTGGTGTAAAAGATAACATGAATCTTCCTGAAAAGATCCTAGTTTGTCCAGCATATGGTCTAGATGGCTTTGCGATCTATACTAAGACAAGTAATTATTCTGGTCCTGAATATTAATATGGATAATGAAACTAGAGAAATCCTCACTATTCTGCAAGAGGAATCTGCTGAGGTAATCGTTGAAGTATCTAAATGCTTTCGATTTGGCCCTGATCAATTGATGGAAAAAACTAATCTTACCAACATTCAACGTTTGGAAAAAGAATTAGGTGATTTATGTGCCATGATCGATCTATTAGTAGATAAGGATATCGGTGTTACTCATGCTGGTATTTCATCCGCTAAAGCCGCAAAGTTTGAGAAGTTGAAGCAGTACAGCAACATTAGGATCAATAAATAGTATTATGGATTATCTATCTCTTGCATTAGTTTGGTTAGGTGGCTTTCTATTAGGTCATCAGTGGGCTATTCTACGTCTACAAAAAGTATTGCGTCAATATGCCAAAGAGAATGGCATTCACTTAGAAGGTGAGCCTAAGCCTAGTATGGTTGTTTGTGTTGTTGAGTTTGAGAATCAGCAATACTACTTGTATGACAAGAACACCAATTCATTTTATTGTCAGGCTAGTTCACTAGAAGATTTAGCACTCGCACTATATAAAGATAAAAAGATCGACCAAGCATTAGTCGTAGAAACATACGGTAATAGTCAAAAGTTTTGGCTATTTAAAAACGGTAAAAGTGAGCCTGCTAAATTAAATGAAGGTTAATATACAAAAATACCCTAAAGTAGGGCCAAGAAAAGCAGACGTTAAGATTGAACACTTTGATACGTGGAATCTTGACGCTACTCTTGCTTTAATTGTATTGCCTATGCTTATTCAACTTAAGCACAATAAGCAAGGCGTACCAAACGATTTTGCAGATGTTGGTGGCGCAGACTATGATGTGCAAAATAGTTTTGATTTCTACAAAGAGACTCACAATGATGCATTTGAAGAAGGATGCAAACGTTGGGAAGAAGTCTTAGACAAGATGATTTGGAGTTTCCAACAAATTGCACTAGAAGAGTATGATGACAAATATCATCATGGTACTCCAAAATTTGATTGGATAAAAACTGATCACAAGTTTAAAAACCCTTTGACTGGAAAACTTGAAGAAACATATCAAATGGTAGATAAGAATCCTAATGAGCATTGGTATGATCATGTAGGACATAAACTTCACGAAGAACGTATTCAAGAAGGTCTTGATTTATTTGGTAAATATTATAGGAATCTTTGGGACTAATGAGAACAAATCAACGCATTGGGCAAGATGCCTTTAACCATGTTATCAACGATTTGTTGGATACTCAAAAAATAGCCAAAGGTAAAGTTTCTAGGAAAGATTACGAACAGTTTTGTAAAGAATACATATTTGATGTATTAAAAAACAATGACCCCTTTGGTGTTGCCTTTTGTAGAACATTTGGTTTGGGTGACTACATGTTGACAAGGGTCTATAAAAACGATATTATGAAGTGTAAAGAATTAATTGAGGAATCAGGGTATATAAATGACACACGTTGTAACTGAAAATTGTATCAAGTGCAAGCATACGGATTGCGTAACAGTATGTCCAGTCGATTGCTTTTATGAGGGTCCCAACTTTCTTGCTATCAATCCCGACGAATGTATTGACTGCGGGGTATGTATTCCTGAATGTCCAGTTGATGCCATCGTCACTGATAACGATAAGAAAGTACCTAACATCAAGTTTTGGGTAGATTTAAACGCCAGGCTTTCGTCTAGTTGGCCCAATATTACTAAGGCTAAGGATCCACTACCCGATGCGGCTGAGTGGAAAGATAAGCCAAACAAGATTGATTTGCTAGAAGAATGACATTAGAAACATACACTTTTGAGAACAACTTAACTATTAATTGGGAGCGTGGCCTAGATGGCGGCGGCGCCGATCAATATAAAGACTTCATAGACTATCTGAAAAAAACAAACAAGAAATATAAACATTGCCTTGAATGGTGTGCTGGATTGGGTGCTATTGGATATAGTATCTTAGATGCTGGTATTTGTGAAACTATAACATTCATGGATAAGTACGAACCGGCCGAAAGATTTGCGTTAGAGAATGCAGAATTGAATAATATTTCAGATAAAGTTTTTGCATTTACTGTTGATAACATCAATGATTTACCAACTGATTTAAAATTTGATTTAGTAGTTGCTAATCCACCGCATACTCCGGATGAAATGTCACCGGAGCAATCTTTTAGCAGAGAAGAACATGTAATGAATAGCAGATTAATTGTCGATTTAAATTGGAACACGCATCGTGAATTCTTTGCTAATATTAAAAAGCATCTAGCACCTAATGCAGATATTATTCTTTCAGAAATTGGTATCAGAGAAGAACATATTGCTATGGCAGAAGAAAATGAATTGTCATATGTTGGGTCTGTTCCTGCACCGATACTTGCAAAGTATTCATCAGAAGGTGCATCATTAATGATCTATAAAAATGAAACCAAAGTTTATTGATTACTTCATGAGTATCGCAGACTTAACTAGCAAATTAAGTTATGCGAAGCGATTGCAAGTCGGTGCTGTGATTGTCAAAGGCAATCAGATTATTGGCACCGGCTATAATGGTATGCCCACTGGTTGGGAAAACAATTGCGAAAACAAAGTCTATTCAGGTGACGCCGGTGGTTGGTTAGAACCAGAAGAAATTAAAGAGCAATGGCCTTTAGAAGATGAGAAGGGTCGATATGCATTAAAAACTAAGCCTGAAGTACTTCACGCTGAAAGTAATGCAATTGCTAAAGTGTCCAGGTCTACTGAATCTAGTGAAGGCGCAACACTATTCTGTACACATGCCCCTTGTATTGATTGTGCTAAACTGATTTATCAAGCAGGTATCTCTACTGTTTATTATAGAGAACAATACAGAGATGACAGTGGCTTAAAGTTTTTAAGTCAAGGTAACGTCAATGTCCATCAGTATACCAACAGCATTTAAAGTTAAGATAAAAGTACCTTACGGTGAATTGCAACCAATGATTGAGTGGTGCGAACGTAATTGCACCGATGAATGGAAATATATGGAAGATCCAAACGGAGAAATGTATAACGGTTGGGTTTTCTTTTTTGAAAATGAACGTGACTATGTTGCGTTCTTGTTGTGGATGAAGTGATGAAGAATTTTTTATTTCATAGAGAATCAAATGATTTTACTGATATATTGACAGATGCCAATATTAAGAAAAATATAAAGACTAAGATTAGTTTTAGCCAATATTTAATATTGGGCTTTAACAATTACGATAAAAATGTAGATAAGATTGTGTCTTATATTATGCTGAAGTACGGTGAGGATATTGCAGACTTCACTGATATTATCCCCGACCGTACTCCAATTCCTTACAAAGATTACGTTCCTGAGCGCAAGAACAAATCTCTACATTAGAATGGCAACCAAAGCCAAATTCCTTGGCTTAATAATGTTGCGGCAACTAAGCCAACTCCAATACTACCCCAAAACATTCCCATACTAACTGCTAAAATACTAGCAGACAGCAGAACGATTGCTAACTGGAAACCAGTACCGGCAAATGTTAACCAAGGTCCATGCAGTTTTGCTTCATCACGCACTGTTTCAAGATTGCGGGCTTTGGCAAGTAGTTCAACTTTACCCTCACCAGTTGCTGGATCAGATTCATAACGATCAATCTTTGCCTTAAGTTTTTCGGCTCTATCAAACTCTTTTAATCGTAATGCTTCTTCATAACTTTGTTCAGCAAGACCCTGCTTGATAGACTTTGACTGATAGAATGAATATGTGTTATTGGCCGCAATGGTATTGTTTAATACTTTGCTACTAAATCCACTAGCAACGTATGTATTGACTGCTAATAATGCGGCTAAAACAGTGATTACCCAACCTGCTTTATCTTTAATTTTGGCTTCACGCTCAGAACGTGATAATGGCTTCTTTTCCTCACTCATATAGTTCACTCCTTTTTATTATTGTTATAGAACTCAAAATATTTAGCATTTTGGGCTTGACATAACTATGCTATTATGCTAGAATGATAATACACTAAGAGACTAAATAAGGATATGAAGATAATGGAAGTTGTTGAAAAGAAAAAGATGCCCCATCTCTATTTGGATATGGATGGTGTTCAGGCTGACTTTTTTGGTGCTTGGGCAGACAAGCACAACGTCCCTCACTGGAAGGCAATTAAAGACAAAGAAGGCGAGATTGAAAAACTTGCTACTAGTTCAGCCGAACAAGTCTATGATTTCTTCCGTGATCTTAAACCACTATCAGGTGGTATGAAGATTATTGCTTGGCTAAAGAAAAACAACATTCCTTTTACTGTACTCTCAGCACCCCTCAGGGGCCCATATGCTGACGCTAGTAAGCAAGCAAAGCGTGACTGGTTAGATGAGTTCAATCCAGGTACATCAGGAAACGCTATTTTCACTAGTGCTAAGTTTAAGCATGCGCTATCCAACGGTCAACCAAACGTGCTAGTTGATGACTTTGGACCATATCTGCAAAAATGGCGTGATGCTGGTGGTATTGCAGTAAAGCACGAAGATGAGTATGAAATGCCCAACAGTGCAGAAGCAACTATCAAAGAACTTGAAAAGATATACTTTGGGGATAAATAATAGAGTATTTGGAGACCCCCATGAGCGATATCAGAAATTTATATAAACTTGTTAGATCACTGGAAGACACTGAAATCAGTGAATCTATCGAAATCCATGATTCATTTGACATTGAACTAAGTGAATCCTTTGTCATTGAAACCGGTGTTGTAGGTTTTACCGAAGATGGTATCATCGTAGAAGCGGACGAGCAAACATTAGAATTCCTAGAAATTAATGATGTTTTAATTGAATCAGAAGAAGTTGAAGAGAGCGGACTTCAAGCATACTTAGGTAACAAAAAGTATGGAAAAGAAGGTATGGACGCATTGCGTAAAGCGGGCCGTGAACATGCCAGTAAAGAAAAGATGGCTAACATTCGTGCCAAATACGACAAGTTAGATGAAGAAGATGCTGAAGATGAACTATCAGAAATCAAGCGCCTAAGTGCGATTAACGAAGATGATAGTTCTGAAGCAGTCTACAATGCAGTTGTACGTAGAATCATGATGCAACACACAGATGTACTAGGTAAGTTTGGTCCTAAAGCAGTTATGAGTGCTATTGAAGATATTGCATCCAACGTCGGTGATCTTGACGAGATTGGTTCAAGTGATGTTAGTATTTGGACTAAGCAAGTTATTCAAGACCTAGAATCAGGTCACTATGATCACTTAAAAGAAGCAGAATATCAGGGACGCAAGGTTCCACTTGGCAAGCCTATGCAGGGCGATGTTGCTAAGTCAAAAGTATATGTACGCAAGCCAAACGGCAAGGTTGTCAAAGTAAACTTTGGTGACAAGAATATGCGTATTAAAAAATCAAATCCAGGTCGCCGCAAGAACTTCCGTGCAAGACACAATTGCGATAATCCCGGACCACGTTGGAAAGCAAGATATTGGTCATGCAGAGCCTGGTAATTGGGAAAATTACCGGTTGTAAATTGTTGACACTGGCTGTATAAAAAGTTATTATATATTATGTCGAATAAGCCAGGGCAAGATCAACTACGTTACGAAGTTATCACGCAAGAAGATTCCGAATCGGGGGATTTAATTATCCCCCTTCCTTTACCTTTACTCAAACAGTTGGGATGGAAGGAAGGAGATGACGTAACTATTGCCTTGGATGATGAAGGCAAACTCTTTCTTAAAAAGGTATATAAATGAATAACGATGAAGATATCTTCATTTTTCCTAAAAATGATGATAGTCAACTGAACTTAGACTTTGGTGCATCTATGGATGACACGATTACAATTAAAATGGATGACTTAATGACAACAAGCACAACCGCATCAGGACTTAGTACAGGAATTACTATGACCTCAGGTAGTCTGCTAACAGCAGGCGCAACTGGTCCAACTTGGACTTTACCTACAAGTTTAAATGGTGGATATACAATTAGTGCCGCCCCTTCTACACCAACATACACATATGATACTATTACGTTAGGTAACGGAGCATGGGATACTAATAGTAAAGGATTAACTGTTAAGGGTGATGCTGAATTTGAAGGTGATATCAAGATTAAAGGTGTCAATCTAACTGATAGACTAGATGAGATTGAAAAACGTTTAGCAATTCTTAGACCCAACAATGACCTAGAGGGTCGTTGGGAAAAACTAAAAGCCTTAGGTGAAGAATATCGCAAACTAGAAAAAGAAATTCTAGAAGGCGAAAGTATTTGGGATATACTCAAGAAATGAATTCACCGGAAGAACACGTTGTTAAAAATGCCTTGCCAGTATACAAAGATTGGCCTAAAGAAGGCGTCAATTATTTAAACACTGTAGATATTTGTCGTGACCCCGTAGCATTTCATGCTAGTATTGATTGGTTCTATCAAACTGCTATCAAAAATAATGTCAATCAAATTTTTGCGGCAGATGCACGTGGATTCATTTGGGGTAGTGTTTTAGCATATAAATTAGGATTACCTTTGCACGTAGTTCGTAAGAAGGGTAAGATGCCCGGTGAACTAATTAGTAGAGAATATCAATTAGAATATGGTACTGATATCTTAGAACTACGTAAGGTAGATATTAAGGGAAGTAATGTACTAATCGTAGACGATGTACTAGCCACAGGTGGTACTGCTGAGGCTATCTGCAATCTTGTGCATGAGTTAGGTATTCCCTACAATAATATGACAGTTGCCTGTTTGGTAGATATTACCTTCCTAGAAGGAAGAAGTAAACTAGAAAAGTTAGGCACCAAAGTAGGAACACTAGTTAAAGTTTATGAATGATTTGATTTTGTTTGCCTTAAAGGCCGAGGCTCCCGACCTATTTCAATTTGAAAATGTTTTTGAAGTGGGCGTAGGTAAAGTTAATAGTGCGATAAATGCAGCCACACTGATCGAAAGGTATAAGCCTAAACGTGTGATTAATTTAGGTACAGCAGGATGCATTTCTAAAGATATAGCACCCGGTGGCACATACAAGTGTACACATTTCAGTCAGCGTGATATGGTATTGGGTGGTTGTGTTATTGGACCACAAGCAGAAGAATTGCTTGCCCCTATCATTACGGGGACCGATGGATATCGTGTAAGCACAGGCGATAACTTTGTTTCTGACCCAACTGGAATCGATGCAGATTTTGTTGAAATGGAAGCGTATGCTATTGCTAAGGCGTGTGTGAATGCCGGAGTAGAATTTATTTGCTATAAGCATATTAGCGACATGGCAGATGAAAATGCAAAGGAACATTTTCAAGATAATGTTCATAAGGGTGAAGATGATTACGTTCAAATACTTAATGACTTGAACGTTGTATTAGTAAAAAAGGAGACTTAAGAAAGAAAATTTATGGCTAAAGAAGGTACAATTAAAGTAGAGGGTGAAGTAATTGATGTTTTACCTAATGCTACATTTAGAGTAAGACTAGATGCAGGTCCAACTGTATTAAGTTATATCTCAGGTAAAATGCGTCAGCATGAAATTAGAATATTAATGGGTGATCGTGTTGATGTTGAGATGAGTCCATATGACTTATCCAAAGGTAGAATTATAAGGCGAAAGTGATGCAGTTTGTTGATGGATTACTAGGACATGATTCCGATGTTATCTACAATTACCACGGCCATAGATGTAAAGAACTTATAGATGTAAACCTAAGAAATTACATTTTATTTGTAGGTGACAACGCCGGGTTGGTATTGGATAAGCCTATAGAAGAAACATTACCTTATATAACTGCTAAAAGATTGTCAGTTGACTATTACAATTTATGTATATTCAACGGTGGCATCGATGCCATACGCTATAATTTATTCAGTTGGATTAATAACTACCCCAAACCAAAAGCCATAATTATTGCAAGTGAATTTGTAAATTCACTTTTAGTCTCAGATAAAAATCATTCATTTATTTCAGTAGCCGATTTGTCAGATCCAATGGTTACTGATGCAATAAATTCTGCTAACATGAATGGATTTTTTAACGGTAGATTAATGTTGTTTAACAACTTAGTTTCTACCTGTATACAAACTCCTATTTTTCAATTAAATATCAAAGACAAAATTAAACTCTTACAGGAAAATACAATCGATATAGATTATGATCCCAAAAATCCTATGCCAACAGTTGACCTTTTAGTTGAGGGCATTAATAAAATATATAAAAGTGCAAGGGCATCAGTATGATTTTTCTAAACGGTTTTTTAGGTAACGATGATTATAATCAATCAATGGCATTTGTCGGCGGTGATACTTTAGAGTTTTTCCAAGAAAATTCTAAAAAAATGCCTAGTGACTGGATTTATCGAACTCAGCATATTAATTACAAATTTAATAGTCAAGGTCACAGGTGTAAGAATCTTGAAGAGATAGATTTGAGTAATTACATTCTTTTTATAGGCTGTAGTCACACTGAAGGCATAGGATTGCCATTAGAGAAAACATATCCATATATAACTGCTAGTGAATTAAATTGTGACTACTACAATTTAAGCATGGCTGGCACAGGGTTCGATGTATTAGAACACAATTTGGTCATGTGGTTTCATAAAGTACAACAAAAACCTAAATTTGTCGTGATTCAATGGCCAGATCATAGTAGATACGTGTCATTATACCCGGGCTATGATAAACTAATGCAAAGCGGAAGATGGATGCATGACGAAAATACACGTAGATTTATGGCTGCTAGTGAAGAATTAGGTATAGTCCACGCTAGAAAACAAATAACTAGAAACCTTCTCAAAAGTATTATTAAAGTTCCTATTATAGAACTAAATTTTAGACAACATTCCGGATACTCTAATGACGGGTTGTGGTTAAAACGTAGTGATCTTGCTAGAGATTTGTGCCATGCTGGTACAGAGTCTCACAAAAATGCTAGTAAAGATTTAATAGAACATATAACAGAAGTCTTAAAATGCGATAAATACATGCATGAGAGACTACCTAACACTGCTTGAGGAAAAATCTAAACCTCATGATATTGAAATCATACCTCTAAACTTCACAGATAGTGAAGTCTCTCCCGTAATGGGCAAGGATACATTAAACTTGCATTACGAGAAATTAGCCAAAGGCTACGCAAAAAGATATAATGACAAAGAGGGTGACAAAGACTTTAATTATGCAGGAGTATTTTTGCATAATCTTTGGTTCACTCAATTCCGTGAAGTAAGAAACAATAACAAGCCAAATGGCCCTATGATGGGCTTTATCAATAAACATTTTGGTAGTTATGATAGTTTCAAAGATGAATTTGCTATAGAAGCAATGAAGATTCAGGGAAGCGGTTGGGCTTATCTAGCATACGACGGCAAGATTAAAACAATCAAGAACCATGAAGTGCGTGATGACATTCTACTATTAGTAGACTGGTGGGAACATGCCTTCATTTTAGACTACGGTTCAGACAAGAAAAAGTATCTATCAGAACTTTGGAAGATCATAAACTGGAATGTCATCAATACACGTTGGGGTAAAAGTTTATGAGAGCCGTTGAGTTTATAACAGAGACAGTTATTCAACTAAGAGGCTCCGGACTTAATCCAAAGGTCAAAGAGTTCATTGCTAAAGTCAATGATATGTACCCTCAGAGCCCCTTAGACCCCCGTCAGAGAGCGATGACATGGGGTGAGGGTGATGATATGCAGTTTGCTATATTCGAACTAGTACCGAGCATGAGCAAGCGTGATGCAGTAGAAGTCAAGTGGATTCAAGCCTATCCCCTCAGACAGGGCGTTGGTGGCAAAGCAATGAAGCAATTGCAAGACTTAGCGAGACAAGAAGGTATCAGCCTAACATTATATCCTTGGGACAAGGGTACAGTCAAGCAAGGCAATCTAATTAAATTTTATAAAAAGCAAGGGTTTAAGCCCACAAACAAGGGCGCAAAAAATATGTATTGGGATCCAAACGAAGAAGGAATGAAATGATTACAATTACCGAATCAGCACAAGCAAAAATTTCAGAAGTGCTTTCAGAAGAAAGTCCAACTAGCAAACTAAGAATGTTCATCCAAGGTGGCGGATGTGCGGGTTTCAGTTATGGTTTTACTATTGACGATGAGCAAGGGGAAGATGATTTCGAAATTCCTGCTGGCGCCACAAGTGTCCTCATCGACAGTCTTTCGCTACAATATCTTGAAGGGTCTGTAGTTGACTATAAGGACGATCTAGAGGGTTCACGTTTTGCTATTTCAAACCCTAAGGCGTCAAGTACGTGCGGATGCGGAAGTTCTTTTAGCCCAAACTGATAAATACAGCATAAGGACTAAAGATGGCTATCAGTGGGCAACAAATTATTAATGTGGGATTACCGAATGAATCTGCAAACTCAGATTCGTTATACACTGCCTTTACCAAGGCCAATGTCAATTTTCAGACATTATTTGCTTGTGCAAGCCCCTATAACACGTTTACAGCAGGTGTAGGCGTCAACGTAGTAGCAAGTAACAACATCGTTACTATAACTAACACAGGCGTCACGAATATACTTGCAGGAACAGGAGTAACGGTTAGTAGTGCTAATGGCAATGTTACTATCTCTGCTAACGCAGGTGGTGGAAACGGTGGTGGTACTGTCACTAGCGTTGCAGTAAATCCAGTATCAAATACAAGATTAACAGTATCTGGTAGTCCAATCGTATCAGCAGGTAATATCAATATTGACTTAGCAACATCAGGAGTCACGGCCGGTTCATACACTAATCCAAACGTTAGTGTCGATGCATATGGTCGTGTGACCTCAATTGCTAATGGTTCTATCGCAGGCACAGTAACTAGTGTAGGTTTAACCCCGGGTGCTGGAATTCAGATTTCAGGTGGCCCGGTCACAAGTAATGGTAATATCACTGTAACCAACACAGGTGTTACACGTGTTAACGCAGGTGCAGGTATTGCACTATCAGGTGGTAACGGAAACGTAACTATTAGTGCAACATCATTGGGTGGCACTGTAACCTCAGTAGGTGTTAATAGTACTACATTAACAGTATCAGGAAGCCCCGTAGTTAGTTCAGGAACTATTACAGTTAACATCCCTACTACCACTACAGTAGCATTAGGAAATATTAATACTGGTAATGTTGTAGCAAACGGTGACGTTCGTGCTAATACCGGAGATGTATCAGGTAATACTGTAACCGCTATTGAAAGAGTAACTAGCACCGGTGGATTTGTATTGTCCGGTAGTGAAGATTTATTGAACGGTGCGGCTGCAAGTTTAACTAAAGTTGCTACGTATTTTTCAACTGCTGCCGCAGAAACAGGAACACTAGCCGCAGGAACTGCCGGGCTTGTTAAGACATTCATGATGGTTGCTGACGGTGGTGATATGGTTATCACTGTGACTGATCCGGGTTGGAAAATTGGCGCCACTGGTACAATGACTTTCGACACAGTGGGCGATGCCTGCACATTACAATATATTGCAAACAAATGGTTCTGCATCGGTAACAACGGTGTTGTATTCGCATAATAATAGGAATAAAAGAAAATGGCTACAAGCGTTAAAATCACAGCATTAACAAACATCGGAGCAAACATTGCGTACTCTACGCTTGTACCTGTTGTTAATATGGCAGGGACTCCGACTACACAAAAAGCAAACTTACAGATTGTAGGTAACTTGATTTTAAGTGGTGCAGGTGGAAGTTATTTCCCTGCAGCCGCTCAAGCAGTATTAGCACAAACAGTTACTAATGCCGCTCAACCAAACATCACATCAGTTGGAACACTAACAACATTAGCCGTTACAGGAAACATCACTGCTGGAAATATTAATGGCGGTAATCTTGTTAGTGCAAATTTCTTTTCTGGCGATGGTGGATTATTGAGTAACGTTGCCGGTGGTTCAGTACTTAGCAACGGCACATCAAATATTACTATCGTAGAAGACGGAGCCATCAGTTTTGGTGTTGCCGGCGTTGATGATATTTTAGAAGTTGGTTCAGGTGGTTTAAGCGTTACCGGCGGTTTCGGTGCCACCGGGAACGTTAACGCCGGACAAAATTTTAGAACACCAAACGAACTTAGACTTGTATGTAATACTGCTAACGGTGGAGTTACATGGCGTTTTGGTATTGGTGGTGCTTTATACTTCCCAACAAATGCCGGCGGTGTTCAGCATATCTTAGAAAATAATATCGATGACGAATTTGAAATTTTAAGTACCAATAACGTTGTTATTTCAACTGACACTGCTAACAGTAACTCTCACTTTACTTTTGATAGTGATGGTATTTTTAGAGCGCCGAGTAACGTAGTATTGTCAGGTACAACATTGTTTGTTGGGCCAAATGCTGAATCGGCAGGTAATGCACTAACCGCCCCAACGCTTGTCATCTCAAGTACATCTAACACATATAGCCAAGCAGTATTGATCAATGAAAATAACAGCGGTTCTAGTGACTGGATTGCACAAGGTGCTGATGGTACTGAGACGGAGGGTGACTCAGACTTTGGCTTCAATGGTGATACATGTGCGGGCGCTAATTAGAGTTTAACTGGTGCTGGTGATGGATATTTCTTTGTGGAAACATATGCTAGTGGCACAGGTGGTAACTTAGTTATTGCTACGGGCACTAACGGTTCTAGCAGAGATATTGTATTTGGTACCGGTGGATTCACTGCAAACGCAGAGTTTGCTAGAATGTCAGATTCAACCAATACGTTTGAATTAGCAAGAGCAAACGCAGCCGTAGTAGCAACTATCGTTAAAACTACTCCAGTAACAGTTAGCGCACTTCCTTCTGCCGCAACAGCAGGGGCAGGAGCAAGAGCATTTGTTACTGACGCTGATTCAGTTACATTTAATGCGCCAGCAGTTGGCGGAGCCTCAAATAACATGCCGGTATTCAGTAATGGTACTGGTTGGTTTATTGGATAATTGCTAATAATTTAGTTAAAAAGAAAAAGCCCGTAAGGGCTTTTTCCATATCAATCGATAAATACAGTATAAAGATAACAATAAGGAATACCCTACATGGCCACTAATCCACAAATTAACGCTAGCGACCCTACAGTTGCGAGACAATTACAACGTCAAACTGATGCCGCTTTAGCACCAATAACTTCTCCTGCTACAGTAACAGGTCCTAATGCTTCTACCCCTACTTCAGGTGGGGCAGTAAGAACAGCGGCACCTGTCATTGCAGGTAATGATACTATTTTACCACAGACAACTGCCGCAGTTGCAGTAGGTGCATCTGCAAATACTGTAACATTAACTACTAGCGCAAACAATGAGTCAGGTGATGTAACTACAGTTTATTCTACTAAAGGTAGTATTACTGTAAATCCTGTAAATCAGACAATTAATCAATATACCTCAGTGGATTCAGGTGTCAGTCAAATCGTTGCTGGTACAGGTGTAACTATTACAGCAACCGGTGATAATGGTACTGGAGTAGTGACTATTAACTCTAGTACGGTTGCTTTAGGTAATATTGTTTCTGTTAACTTAGACGGCAATAGTGCCAATGTATTACACGGTGACGGTACATGGAGCGCAGACCAAACTACATACAGCAACTCAAATGTTGCGTCCTATCTTCCAACATATACAGGTAATGTAGGCGCAGGTAATGTTAACGTTACTGGAACAGTTTACTCAAATGGAATTAGTTCTACTGGTTTAGCATCATTAACCACACTAACTGTCGGGGCATCTGCTAACTTAGGTGCGGTGGGTAATGTTATTATTACAGGTGGTACTAGTGGTCAAAAGTTAACAACAAATGGCAACGGAGTATTAAGTTGGACAGATGACGCTAACAGTTCATACGGTAATAGCAATGTAGTTACATTATTATCAGCGTTTGGTAGTAACACAATCACTACTACAGGTAATGTTTCTGTAGGTAATATTATCGGTAATGGACAGGCATTGACTAATATTGCCGGTGCAAACGTATCAGGCTTTGTTCCTAATGCTAATGTCGCTAATACTGCATTTGCTGTTGCAGCCGCTAACGTGTCTGGTTTAGGCAACATCGCTACTATCAATCTAGACGGCAGTTCAAGCAACGTACTGTACGGTAATGGCGCGTTTGCTCCAGTTACTGGTGGTGGTCTACCACTAAGCAACGGTAATAGCATTATCAATATTGCATCAGTAGATGGTAACATTACATTAGATGCTAATGGCAATATCTTTACATTTGGAACTGACGGTAATCTTACTACCCCAAGTAACTTAGTGATTGGTCCAGGACTTGGTGGTGGTTCAAGTGTACTACAATATAACGATATTCTACAAATTGTAGGAGAAGGTGCTAATGGCGCTATAGTAATGGGCTGGGCAGCAAATCAAAGCACACCCGATAGTATTGCAGTAATAGGAATGAATACTCCATATGCTAACGGTGCTGCCAACTTACTCTTAGCAGTAGGTAATAACGCAACTACAGTAAACTACTGGAATTTTGACAATACAGGTAATCTAACACTACCAGGCAATACTTTTGCTGTTAACTATGCTAACGGCACACAAGTATCAATTGGTGGTGGTGCTAACACAGGTAATGTGACATTTAGTAATGTCACTGTTCAAGGCGATAATAACGCATTGAATCTAAGTGCTGGTGCAGACTTCACTGCTAACTTAGCGTATCTACAAGTTCGTGCAGGAGATGTAGCAAGTCACATTCACTTCGACACTGGCAACAGTCAAGCATATGATTTATTCGTAGGTAATGATGACAAGTATGTTCAAGTAAGTAGCACTGGCAACATCATTATGAGTTCATACGATGGTAACACATCATACATTATGACACTTGATAACACCGGTGATTTAATCTTAGCGGGTGGTAGTAGCATAATTAGAAGCGTTGCTAACAGTTCATTGGATCCAGTAAATCCAAATGTCAGTACAATGACATTTATACCAGACGCCGGATATACTTCACAGTCACTGGTACTTGACCCAACTAGTCCTGGACATATTCACTTACGATCACCAGGTACAACTATTGAGGAACCACTTGCTAATATATTCTTAGGAGGTGAAAATTCAAGTTTTGAAGTAGGTTACTATAACGGTAGTGCTCCTAATGTGTTCATTCACAGCGGTGGTAACACTTGGACGTTTGGTAATGACGGAACTACAACGTTCCCTACAGGTAACATAACTTCTGGTACATCATTACAATTCACTACAACATTTGCCAATGTTAAAACAGTAGAATACCAAACAGCAGGTGTATGGGATCTATATGTAGAAGATAGTATCACAGGATCTAATACCGCGGCTTCTCGTCTGAACGTATCTTTCAAAGATAATCTAATAGATAAGCCTCAAGTCTACATTGAAAACACAAAAGAAAGTGATGGTATAGCCCTTCGTTGGACATTTGACGAAAATGGTAACTTGAACTTCCCACGTGATGTAGCAGGCAATACTGATCCTTTCTTAACTATCAGCGGTGGTGCAAATCCAAGAATCTTGTCAGAAGATGTTGGATTAGCAGGTCCTGCTAATCTTGAGATTACTGCTCTTAATACTATATTTACCGGTTCGAGTGGTAGCGCAATCAAGATTTATCCTGATGATGGTGAAGTTGCGTCTGACGGTAATCTTCAGATTTGGTCTAACGCAGTCGGCAATACTCAATATAGTTGGACATTTGATGACACCGGCAACTTAACAACACCGGGTAGTATTTTACCAAGTACTGCTAACACATTTGATATTGGTAATGGTAGCAACTACTTCCGTGACTCATACTTTAGTGGTAATGTCAATGCCGACGCATTCACAACATCAGACGGTGGTTTAACTCATAGTGGTTCAGCAGTCGGTATTAACGCAAATGCAGGTAAGGATATATATCTCTATGCTGATGCCGCTAATGTGGGGTGGACATTTGATAGTGCTGGTAACTTAACACTACCAGGCAACACAGTAGCAATCAACTTTGCTAATGGTTCGGCTGCGTTTGGTAACATTGTTGCTACTAACTTAGATAGCAACGTTTCAAATGTCCTAACCGGCAATGGTACATTCGTTGCTCTACCAGTAATCAATGCTAATACTGTAGTTTGGAGTACTGCCCCTGTAGCAAACACAAGTGCAGGAACAGCAGGTGAGGCAGCATATGATGCAGGTGGTAACTTGTACGTATGCGTATCAACAAATACTTGGGCTAAGTTTACAGGCACAACAAGTTGGTAATCTGATTCAGATTGCACAAAAAGGAAAAGCCCCTTTCGGGGCTTTTCCATTATGAGAGCGGTCTTTACTCTCGGGGTAGTGCGTTAACTTCTTCAAGAACCTTCTGCACTTCTGCTAGGTCCTTGCAATTGAGTTTGACTGTTGCCCAGTCGTCCTGATCATTGCGACCGGACACTTCGCACATAAACCCATTGTCATAGAAATAGACGTTGACAACATCACCTGCTTTAGTGAGTTTGTCTGAGACCTTGGTGACTGATTTACGTGCCATTAAACAGCAGCCTCATCACCTGACACTGCATTCAGTACATCCTGTACTGTAGTGTCATTCTTCTTAGCGCGGGCCTTGATTGCTTCAAGACTTGGCTTAGTTGCCTTTACCTTGACAGTACCCTTGCTTGCTTCCTTTTCCTTATCGACTAGCGTATCAGTGATCGTAGCCTGATCCTCTGCTGACTGATACTGAGGACATGTAAGCATATACTTGAGAGCCTCAATCTTAGTCATCTCACTGGGCAGTTCAATAAAGTCAGTGCGTGATGCACCGCCCTTAGTAAACTGCTTGACACGGCGAACCATGTCATCAGTGAAACGCACCTTAGCGTTGCCATTGTGAACAGTAATACCAACAACCTTAAAAGTCTGAGTAGTCATACAATTATCTCCTTAGAGAGTTAAACAAATCGTGCGATATTGCACAGTTATAATGATAGCAAAAGGGCAATATAAAGTCAAGTGTTTTTTACCCTTTTGTTACCCATTATTCTTACACTAGATTCGCTGATTCTGAAATCAATTGCGAACCATACAACACACGGGCCAATTCAATTGCCCGATAGTTATCCGAAGCACTAACAGTTACCCGAATCGGGGCACCACTAGAGTTACGAATCCAAATCCAATATTCATTCATTTTTAGGGTCTCCCAAAAAGCAAAGTCAAAGTGAAAACAATTAGCACAGTCCAAAAAAGTAGTTCGCCATACGATGCTGTATAGAAAATTACCTTATTATAAATTTCCTTAAGTTTACTCATTATGCCTCCACCACATAATTCTTGTTCCACTTACCGATATTGATATCAGTGTAATACGCAGTGTCGAAATAATCCGTCATTGCATCGCTGTTATCGTACCAGCCTGCACTCTTAAGGGCCTTGAAAGCATCCGTCAGAAATGCCTTAGCATCACCATCATAGTGATCCTGAAACCAGTAAGGGTTGACCTGATCATAGCCCTGAGTGTTTGCGCGGAAACCACGAGACACCTGATAGTGGTCATTACCACAGACACGGTTGCTGTTGGCGATGAAGTCGATTTTGCCTGACTTGAGGGTCAGAACAATACTAGAATGATTGCGAACAGACAAAGTGCCCTTGACGCCATACTTCTTAAAGATAGGCTTGAGAGCATTAGCGATGACTGCCTTACGTTCTTGATTCATATAAGCCATTTCGTATCTCCGTTATCTCAGTGTCAATACATGTATTGTACGCCCAAACCCATTAAATGTCAAGCCTTTTTTATCCATTTTTCTCATTTTCTTCAAGAATTTTGGACATCCCGGACAGCATTATGATCAGACCCAGTAGCGAAAAAACAACAACTTCCCAAAGAGGCAGGGGTTGGGTACCGGACGCAAGTGCGTAATCATCAGTACCAGCAACCCCTGCCAAAATCAAAAATCCAATTAGAAATCGAATCATTTATCTTTCCAATCTTTCAGTTTATACATGTATTATATGCCCAAACTGATTAAATGTCAAGCCTTTTTTATCCTATATAAATCAATAACTTACGCATATGGCCGATAGAAAATATGCGCACCAATCTGTGCCATTCTTTTCTTGGCCCTAGCCCAATATGGTCTTACGTAATCTGCGTGATAGAACAACGCATCTTCTAGACCATGTATTCTCTTACCATTTTCCAATACGTCACGGGCAATTCGCTTGCTTTCTTCCCAACGAGGACCTGCCGGCGTGGTCCACCTCATCCTATGATTGTTAGCCCATGAGAACTGGTAAGGTTCCAAAACAACTTCGCAGATACCCTTTTCAAATCGAGGGTCTTTCATGCGGTTGACAGTAACCTGTGCTACTGCATATTTACCAAGTTTACTTTCATGCCCGGCTTCGTGATAGATATTTTTTGCCATGCAGAAAATATCTGTTCTATTGTGCATGATTTTTTCGTCCGTATCTACTATTGACAAAAACTTTGGCTTTGGTTGTGAGTATGCTTTCACGACCGGGTCAACGGCGATAGGAATGGTTGCTACAGCAGGAGCAACTATAGGTGCGGGCTTTGCGTGAATATCACGGGTTAAACCCTGCCATAAAAATGCAATAGTCATAAGACCTAGCATAATTTTCCATGGCATTACTGTTTCAGATAGTTGTTGTTGAGAATAGTACATTTTCTTTCCTTATTTGGGCCGACTACGGTATGGATAGACTATTGTTATTGTCTTTATTACTATCCACACGATAGGTAGCACTTCCGGAGGTTGATGAAAAGGATGATGACCACACCCGAAGATGTGGTCACCAGTTTTCAGTTGCCCCTCGGCGTATTAGACGGTGATTCTCAAGCCGTCTCTAGCATGTTCGCAGGAACACGCCAATTAGTAGGGAACAGTGAATTAGAATTCTGTTCCTTAACAATCACAAACTTGCGATTGATTTTAGTGACGGTACCAAGAACGGTACGACCATCACGTGAACTGACAAACTTGACGGGGAGACCAATAGACAGACTACGCTTAGTCTCTTTGGTCAACTGTGCCCGGGCAAACTTTAGGGCCATAGTGATCGAATTCAACTGATCGTTCGTGAAGTTACCGAACATGATCGCCTTATTAACTTGATCGATAGTCATTAGCAGTTCCTCTTTCTCAGTTTCAATACTATGTAGTATATGCCCAAATCGATTAAATGTCAAGCCTTTTTATAACTTTTTTTCGGGGACAAATCCTTCGGGCATGTCAGCCCCGTCCCCAAATAAGAATGATTCGCATTGAGTCCTCAGATACTTACGTGCCTCAGGATCCAACGCATTAATACGGTTCTCATTGACTAGCATCGTTTGATGCTTAAGCCAAGAGTCCCATGCCTCTTTACTCACAGTTTCAAAGATACGTTTCCCAAACTCTCCAGGATAGGGAGGGAAATTTAGTCCCTCTGTTTCCCTGTTTAGTACTACGCAATTAACAGTCCGCATTAAGCCATTCCTTCTTTCCAAAACGAGGCTTACGACGGTACTGGTTCTTTGGCTCAACACGTTTGCACTTGAACGGTGTGTCGTTTTCAAACAACACCTTATGTGCGCGGTGCTTGGGGCGTTCGAACGTGAAATGAAGAGTTTCTTTTTTCATAATACGTGTATCTTATACCCAAACTGATTAAATGTCAAGCCTTTTTCTTAAATTCTTTATCCACATAAAACTGGATCAATTCTCGCTGAATCTGTGTCAGCAAGTCACCATGATCCTCATTTACAACGAAACGCACCGGACAACGTGCCCAAGAACGGTTCTTATTAAAGTCTGCAAACCACTGTCTATGCTCTTTAATAGTAGGATCAAATACTACATACGGACGACCATAAAATGCTAGTTTCGACATAAAATATTTAACTCCGAGTGATGGTTTAAAAACTATTATATTAACTCATTACAGCGCAAATTCTACACGTTTTACCGCACGTAGAGTAAAACTGCGCCATCCGCTTGCCTCTAGATCATACACAGCAACAACATCGTCTGTTTTCTGCTTTCGAGGTTCCTTATCTTCCTTTACTTCTACCTTTGGCAGTTGTTCAGGATTCAATGTACATTTCATAACACGTTCTGTGCCATCTTTCTTAGTAAAGGTTACTGTTGCAGGGCCTACCTTTAACATATCCTTTAACCAATCACGAAATGTATTCCATTCGCTATCAGTCCAATCGGCTGTTGGACCTTTAACATCAATTTGATTCATTTTGCTCTTTCCAAGTTGTGAAATGATTTTTCATAATAAGTTCATCAGACCATTCAGCAAACATTGGATTCTGTTTTCTGAACATTTCTAATGCTTCATCTTGTGTTACTACACGATGACTGACAATATTTTCTCCAATATGCTCCTGATAGAATTCTTTTGCTTCTTCACACGTGACAGTATCAAGTGCCCATTTTTCCTTGTCATTGCCATAGTCATCAGTACCAACAGGTACTTCTACCATGTATTGTAGTCGAAACAAGGACACTGCCTCAACTAATACCCATTGCGTTTCCGGCTTCTTAGTCAAAGTAAAACTCCCATCTTGATTGTCAGTCCAAATAAGTTCATCACCTTCTTTCCAACCAGTTTCTTCTAATACATCTGGTGGAAATTCTAGGATACTGTCTCCAGTATCAGGATCTTCTTTTACGTCTAGTATCCAACGTTTCATGTTAGCAACCTTGTTAGTCCTACTGTATCAATGGTAGTTAAAAGAACATAATTAGCAAGCATACCAAAACTACGGCGAGTATAAGCGGCCCATGAGTAGATAGCACAGCCAGTAATCCAAAGAGGATAAAGTAAAAGCAGAGGAGGATTAGGAACAGTAAGGGCCATAATAAGAGAACAACCAATGCTGAGAGCCCAAGCAACCACTTCCAAAGTAAATCTAACACGGTTGCTCTTCCAATCTTCCTTTATCCACTCAAAGATGCCGCGCAAAATATCATTCATTATTTTCCTTATGCATATCAATTGCCTTCTGTAGAATGATTTCAAACATCTTATTCATAGTGATATCACGCTCATGCGCCATTAGGGCAACCTTAAGCAATAGATCATCATCTAAATCAATAGGCAATTCAACACGCTGGTCAAAGGTATCATCACCGTTAAAGATTGCAGTAGCCTTTTCTAGGAAGTCTTCGGTGGTTTCAAGATCATACCACTTGATATCATCCCATGCTTGATTTGGATCGATGTTGCGTGATTCTGCTTCATCCAAATATGCTTGCTTGTATTCAGGATTAAGCCAACGATATGGTCTGATATTAGGATTCCAAGTGTCAGTATCTACCGCAATGTTAACCTCATAAACCTCTTGTGTTT
>JACCDY010909345.1_pt1 | contig 24496 bp, 24 predicted proteins | sample 7446391 | NCBI WGS metagenome assembly JACCDY01 (sample SAMN15323451, study PRJNA562643) | freshwater metagenome | isolation source: river surface water | place: USA:Blue River Watershed | collected 2017-08-18 | reverse complement strand
TTCGAACTTGCGTCATGGCGAGAAGAATATTCGCTTTATCGCCACTACGCTTCTCGTGTGCAGGGAAAGAGCTTTACCTTCTGGCAGCTGATCACTGATCGCCGCCTTCGTCCTTTGCTACGTACTCGTTGGACTGGCCAATTCACGGATGGAATCTTCCAGAGCGCACTCGCATCTTTTGTCCTCTTCTCGCCAGAACGTCAGGCGAGCGCACTGAACGCTGCAGTTGCCTTTGCAGTTGTTCTTCTACCGTATTCAGTGGTGGGTCCGATGGTGGGCACTCTGCTCGATCGATTCTCTCGCCAACGGGCAGTTCTCTTCTCTAATCTCACTCGTTCAGCAACGCTTATCTTTATCGCGCTCCTGATCTTTCAAGGACGCACCGGTCTTGAACTCACCATCTTTGTCCTTGTTGCATTTGGTGTGAACCGTTTAATTCTCGCTGGACTCTCTGCTGGCCTTCCACTTGTTGCACCACCCTCCTCTCTTATCGCTGCCAACGCTCTCGCGGTGACTGGCGGATCAGTCTGGGTTGTTCTCGGTGGTGGCTTGGGCTTATTAATTAGACGCATTACCGATGCTGTAACAACCGCAGATCACGCTGATGGTTACTTAATTCTCACCGCCTCACTCGGTTATCTCACTGCAGCAACGTTCGCAGCGCTGATGAAGAAGTCAGAGATTGGCCCCTTGCCTCATCAAATTAAGAAGGCTTCTTTATTAGAAGGTTTTATCGAAGTGCGTGAGGGTTTTGCATTTCTCGCTCGCCACCAAGATGCCGCGCGCGGAATCTTCGCAACAGCGATTCATCGCGGTGGAATCACAGCTCTCACACTGACCGCTATGTTGTTGGAGCGAAATACTTTTAATGATCCAGCAGATAGTGAAGCAGGTTTAGCGGGCTTGAGCATCGCGCTATCTTTTGCTGCAATCGGATTTACTATCGGTGCGCTGATTGCACCACTCGGTGTTCGTTGGACTGGTCGGCATCGTTGGATGCGACTCTCAATGTTTGCAGCATCTGCCGGCGCGTTAATTTTAGTGATTGATCGAAATCAAATTCTTCTCTGTGCAGCTGCTTTTGCAACCGGGCTCTTTGGTCAAAGCGTTAAGGTAACTAATGATGCGCTGGTGCAATCAAAGATTAGTGATGAGTTCCGTGGTCGTGTCTTCGCCGTCTATGACGTTGTCGTCAATGGTTCGATTGTTTCCTGTGCCATCATCGCTGCGCTCTTATTGCCACAGAGTGGTGACACCTGGTTAGTCCCTGCGCTTGTCTCGCTTAGTTATCTCTTGATTGCGTTGATAACTCTGCGGCCAGCCAAGTTCTTCCTTAAAGATGAAGGAGAGACCTCAGTCGCTTCGGCGGTTTGAGCGTGCACGACTCGTCCACCATTGCATCAATTCTTCTGTTGCGCGTTCTTCACCCAAAGGGCCGTGCTCCATACGAAGCTCCATTAGATAATCCAACGCCTTGCCGACATCTGCCGAGGGTTTGATTCCAAGTAACTTCATCACCTGTGCGCCATCGAGATCAGGGCGAATCTTTGAAAGCTCTTCCTCTTCCATCAACTTGGCGATACGTTCTTCTAAACCGTCATAGGTGCGAGATAGGCGTTCTGCTTTCTTTATGTTGCGGGTAGTGCAATCCGCACGTGTAAGCACATGAAGGTGAGTCAATAAATCACCAGCATCACGAACGTATCTACGTACCGCAGAATCAGTCCATTCACCATCGCCGTAACCATGAAAGCGTAGGTGGAGCGCGACCAGAGTTTCCACTGCGCTGATTGTCTCGTTATCAAAACGGAGTGCTTTCATACGTGCCTTAGCAAGACGTGCACCAACTACTTCATGATGGTGGAAAGAGACTCCACCGCCAGCGATGAGATTGCGGGTCTTTGGTTTGCCGATATCGTGCAATAAAGCTGCAAGACGGTTTACTAAATTAGGCCCGCCTAAACGATCTTCTTGAGTAATCGCTTGCTCTAGGACAGTTATTGAATGTTCGTAGACATCTTTATGGTGATGATGCTCATCAATTTCGAGACGAAGCTTTGGAATCTCAGGCAATACATGTTCGGCAATTCCAGTGTCGACCAAAATTGTGATTCCGATTCGTGGGTGAGGTGACATCAACATCTTAATAAACTCATCGCGGACACGTTCGGCAGAGATAATTGAAATGCGGCCTGACATGTCTTTCATTGCATCAATAACTTCTTGATCTAAAGTGAAATCTAATTGACTAGCAAATCGAGCAGCACGCATCATTCGCAGTGGATCGTCAGAGAAAGATTGTTCTGCACTTGCCGGAGTACGCAGAATCTTCTTTGCTAAATCGTCGATGCCATTAAATGGATCAATAAATTCTGGAGTAGTCGTTGTTAATTCAAGCGCCATTGAGTTAATGGTGAAGTCGCGACGAGACAGATCACCCTCGATATCTTCACCGTATTCAACATCTGGGTTACGTGAATCTTCATCGTATTTTTCAGTGCGATATGTTGTTACTTCAACAGTTGTATCGCCACGTTTGCCAGCAACAGTTCCAAATTCAATTCCGGTATCCCAGACGTTCTCTGCCCAGTTTTTGAGAATCTTCTTTGTCTCTAATGGATGCGCATCTGTAGTGAAATCGAGATCGTTGCCGAGGCGTCCGAGAATTGCATCGCGGACTGGACCTCCGACGAGGGCGAGGCGATAGCCCTTCTCTTTAAATGCAGCAGCGAGCGAACTGGCTAGCGGCGCCCGCTCAACCAAGGTCGCCAGGGCTAACTCGCGCCCTAAATTAGTCTTCGCATCGCTCACAATAGATAAGCCTACTGTCGTACTCTTACTCCATGACCCCGGCACCTAGTGCGGGCAGCGAAGGTACGAAGAAGAAGCGTAGGCGCAAGCGCCCAGCGCATCGCTCCCCACAGAATTCACCTACCCAAACGGGTGGGCAGCAAGAGAAGAAGACCCCCGCAAAGCGCACTCCGCCTGCCCATGCTTATGCGAAGCGAGTCGATGAAGTCAGTGCCGGTGGATTGGTTATCGATACCACTGGAAAGTTGGGGCTCCTCATTGGTCGCCGTGATCAGAAAGATGCCTCAGGACAGCGCATTCTCTGGTCACTACCTAAAGGACATATCGAAGAGGGTGAAACTCCAGAACAGGCTGCGTTGCGCGAAGTAGCCGAAGAGACGGGTATCCAATCTGAGATCGAAAAATCTCTAGGGGTAATTGATTTTTGGTTTATGGCGGGCGGTAAGCGAATCCATAAAACAGTTCACCACTATCTCTTCCGCGAGAGCGGCGGTTTACTCGCTGCCCAAGAGAGTGAAGTTGATGAAGTGGCGTGGTTTCCTCTCAATGAAATTGTCGAGAAGCTTGCATATCCAGATGAGAAGAAATTAATTGCCCGTACCAATGCCGCTGTAATCGCGGAGCCGCTATGAAGAAGATTGTAGTAATCGTTACAACTCTCCTCTCTCTGTTCTGTTTAACACCAGGTGCCACTGCTGCAACACCGGTAGTTCGCGTTGTTGATATTCCGCATAGAAATTTTGATGGCACTTTTAGAAACAATGAACTCTTAACAACTCTCACGCCTGATGGAAAACTAGGCAAAGCGCTCTACCGTGGAGATTCAACTGCTACCTGGGTTATTGATGCACATCTGATTGATGAAGTACTAGATATGGCAGATGGCTATACCTTTGAAGGTGAAGAACAACCATTAGGATCAAGTATTGCAACTTTATGGTTGCAGCAATTAAAGAATGCAACTCTTGGTAATCCCATAGTTGCACTTCCATATGGAAACCCTGATCCATCACTTGCACGTAAGTTGGCACCAAGTGAAATCAAGTTTTATTCACAAATTGCAGCAGAGAAACTTGAAGCATTCTTTGGCCGGCCAGTTATTTCACAGAACGGCTGGAGCAGTGGAAAATCGCGCCTGGAGAGCCAATACCAAGGCTTTTATCGACGCGAGCGCACACTTTTGCTTGGCCTCAATAAGGTAATTCAAAACCCTGAAATCTCTAATTTGCGAGCTCGTTTGGGGGTCACACTCAATCCACTCCTTGAAGCCGAAGAACGTGCTTACTTCTCATACTCTGCCCGCCAAGCGGTCAATAAAGTGGCGGCTAAATTAAAAGTTGTCTCTGGTCGTTATCAACTCACTTCTGAAACATCGAAAGTCCCACTGACGCTGGTCAATAAATTTGATACTTCAACAACACTTAATTTATGGCTCACCCCGATGAACTCTCGCGTTCAAGTCCAAGATGTCACCAACATTACGATTCCACCGCGTTCTCAGATTCAGATCTCTGTTCCATTTACTGTGATTGCTTCTGGTTCGACCTTGGTGCTCGCGCAATTTGCATCTGTTGAGGGTGATCCAGTTGGGGAAGTCTCGAAACTCAATCTCTCACTCACTGTGATTGATTCTCGAGTTACTTGGTTTACAACGGGCGCGGCAATTCTTTTATTCGCCGGCGCCATTGCGCAATCAGTTCGCCGAGTACGAAGGAGCCGCCATGAAAAATAATGAGCTCTTTCGCGCATCATCCATTATGGCCGTTGGAACCATCCTCTCTCGTATCACCGGATTTTTTCGCGCGATTCTCGGCGTTGCTGTTCTTGGTACTGCGCTTTTGGCAGATACCTACAACGTGGCAAATACAATGCCTAATATTCTCTACAACTTACTTGTGGGTGGAGCACTTACCGCAATTTTTGTTCCACAGCTCGTCCGATCTTTCAGCGATGAAGATGGTGGACATGGATTTGCATCGCGCTTAGTTACAACAATTTCTGGAATTCTCTTACTGCTCGTTGCGGTGGGAATGATCTTTGCGCCGCTACTTGTGCGTCTCTATGCTCCGGAATTCTCTGATGCAGGGTTCGAACGTGAACAAGCGATTGCTGTTGCATTCACTCGTTACTGCCTGCCGCAGATCTTCTTCCTCGGTCTCTTCACAATGTTGGGACAAGTTGCCAACGCTCGAGGTTCATTTGCCCCTCTGATGTGGGCGCCAATTGCTAACAATCTGGTGGTTATTGCTGTCTTCGCTGGTTTTCTCGCCTTCCAGCGTGAAATCTCAGTAGGCACCATTACTGATACCCATATTCAACTTCTTGGATGGGGAACAACTGCGGGTGTTGTTATTCAAGCTTTGATTTTGATTCCGGTGGTCCATCGATCTGGAATCAGAATTCGTCCTGTCTTTGGCGTGAAAGGTTTAGGTAAGTCTTTCACCCTCGCTGGATGGACTCTCGTCTATGTATTAATCTCACAGATTGGTTACCTCGTTACCGTCAATGTCGCGACAGCGGCTGCAGTGCGAAGCGCTAAAGCGGGGATCACAACAGGTGTTGGATTTACTCCATATACCAGCGCTTACTACATCATGTTATTGCCTTATTCGATTGTGACGATTTCAATCGTTACCGCTTTGCTGCCACACCTTTCCAAATTGGCAATTGAGAAGAAGGTAGAAGAAGTTCGCCTTCAGTTAATTCGCGCAATCAAGATGGTCGGTGTAGTCACTGTGCCAAGCGCAGTAGCACTGATGTTCTTTGGTCCATTAATGACAGAGGTTCTCTATATGGGAATCTCGCTCGATGATTCTCGGTATATCGGATATGTATTGGCTGCCCTTGGTCTGGGACTCGTGCCATTTAGTATCAACTTAATCTTGGTCCGTGGCTTTAATGCTTTTGAGGATACAAAGACTCAGGTTGTCTCAATCTTTATCATTAATGTCATCTCTGTGGCTTTGAGTTACATCTTCCTCTGGCAGCTCGATAGCGATATTGTCACAATTGGCCTTGGAATTGCCTTCTCAGTTAGTTATATCGTTGGCCTCTCCATCACCTTGCGGCTGATTAAGAAGCATGTCGGCACTTTGTCGATCCGTGATTTTGCTGGACAACACCTCCGACTCTTTACTGCTGCATTTCTTGCAATGGCCCCACTCTTCGCAATCTCTACCTACTTGGGGTGGGTTAACGATGATGTCTCGCTAATTATCAGAGCGCTTCGTTTACTTTTTGTTCTCCTTCTGGCCGGTCTCGGTTTCCTCTTCGCCGCACATCGCATGAAAGTGGCTGAAATCGCAGGTCTGCGCGGCTTCGCCACATCTCTTCTGGACCGCCGCAAGCGCTAACAGCGCGGTAAGGTGCGCATATGAGCACTGAAGTACGCGACATCGTCATTGTTGGATCTGGTCCTGCCGGTTACACCGCTGCAATCTACGCAGCTCGTGCAGATTTGAAACCGTTGATCTATGAAGGTTCAGTGACAGCAGGTGGTGCCTTAATGAATACCACTGAGGTGGAAAACTTCCCGGGTTTTATCGATGGAATTATGGGACCAGATCTCATGGACAATATGCGTAAGCAGGCGAAGCGCTTTGGTGCAGAACTCGTTACCGACGATATTGTTGAGATGAACCTCGATGGTGATATCAAAACACTGACAGATGGTTCAGGAAATGTCGTAAAGGCAAAGGCTGTCATTCTTGCGATGGGTTCGGCCTACCGTGAAATCGGTCTTGAGAACGAGAAGCGTCTCTCAGGCCGTGGTGTTTCATGGTGTGCTACCTGTGATGGTTTCTTCTTCCGTGATCAAGTGATTGCAGTTGTCGGTGGAGGGGATTCGGCAGTAGAAGAAGCAACTTTCTTAACAAAGTTTGCATCTAAGGTTGTTTTGATTCACCGTCGCGATTCATTGCGCGCATCAAAGATTATGCAAGAGCGTGCCTTTAACAATCCTAAGCTTGAGATTATGTGGGATACCGAAGTTATTGATGTACTCGGTCAAGATAAAGTCGAAGGACTTAAGTTGAAAAACACTAAGACCGGTGAAGAATCAACTGGTGCATTTACTGGTCTCTTTGTCGCTATCGGACATATTCCTCGCTCTGAGCTCGTGACTACACAAGTCGCCCTCGATGGTGAGGGCTATGTAAAGGTGGAGGGTCGTTCGACTCGCACCAACCTCTCTGGTGTCTTCGCATGTGGTGATCTTGTCGACCACACCTACCGTCAGGCGATTACCGCTGCAGGTTCTGGCTGCCAGGCCGCGTTAGACGCTGAGAAATTCCTCGCACACTAGTACTCTTATCAAATCGAAAACAGTTTCATTCACAACGGCTAAAAGTAAACAGGAGTAAGTCATGAGCGCACCTATCAAGGTAACAACAGCAGATTTCGACCAGGTTGTATTGAAGAGCAGCAAGCCTGTTCTTGTTGATTTCTGGGCTGAATGGTGTGGTCCATGCCGCGCAATCGCTCCAATCTTGGACGACATTGCAGCAGAGCATGGAGATAAGCTCACGATTGCAAAGCTCAACACAGATGAAGAGTCAGCAATTGCTATCAAATACGGCGTAACTTCAATTCCAATGCTCAATGTCTATGTCAACGGTGAAGTTGTAAAGACCATCATTGGTGCAAAGCCAAAGCCAGCACTTTTGAAGGAACTCGAAGGCTTTATCTAAAAATCTTATGAAGGAGTTATCTCCCGACGAGATTCGCTCTTTTCAACAAGAGCGTGGACTCCATGTCACCGGCGAATTAAATGATGCTACTGCGCGCGCACTAGAAGAGTCGCGTTGGAAGCTCGGTGATCGTTCACTCTACCTACAGCCATCTCCCATGATGCGTGGAGATGATGTGGCGACTCTGCAAGCGCGTCTTACTGAGATGGGTTTCAACGCAGGTCGGGTAGATGGCATCTATGGAGTCGCAACTGAAGGCGCCGTAAAAGAGTTTCAAAAATCAGTCGGTGCAACCGTTGATGGAAAATGTGGTCCGGCAACCATTATTGCTTTACTGCGATTAACTAAAACAATCTCTGGTGGCGCACCAGCTGCACTTCGCGAAAGCGCAGCACAGAAAAATCGTGGGCCTGCTTTAGCTAATAAAGTTGTTGTACTTGATCCGGGATCTAACATTGGTGAAGAAGAGATCACCCTCGATATTGCACATCGCATTGAAGGTCGTCTCTTGGCACTTGGTGCAACAGTCTTTCTCACACGAGGTGCGACAAATAATCCAAGTGAAAATGAACGAATAACATTTGCTAATAAAAATAGGGCTGATCTCTTAATTTCAATCCACACCGATCGACATCTCAACCCTGAGGCACAAGGTGTGGCAACTTTCTTCTACGGCAGTGATGCCCATGGAATTCATTCAATTGTCGGCGAGCGCTTTGCATCGTTGGTGCAGCGCGAGTTATCAGCTCGCACTGATTTATTGAATTGCCGCACCCATGCAAAAACTTGGGATATTTTGCGATTGACGCAGTCACCAGCAATCCGTGTAGATCTTGGGTATCTGACCAACCACGGCGATAACCAACGGTTAGCGCGTCCTGAATTCCGCGACACTATCGCCGAGAGTTTCATTATTGCGATTCAACGCCTCTATCTCTCGGCTGAAGATGATGCAAAAACCGGAACTCTTCGAATCTCAGACCTTCGTAGCGCGGGCATTAGACGTTAAATATCGGGATTTAATACCATCCTTAATTAAGTACCGATTCCCATCGCTTTTATGGGAAGATTCCACCCATGTCAGAGGTAAATGTTCGCTATCAGACCGGTGCTCCGCAGAATCTTGAAACACGATTCGCTGCGCGAGCCGCTGGAATGTTGCCCTCTGAAATTCGCGCCCTCTTCGCTGTAGCTTCACGCCCAGAGATTGTTTCACTCGCTGGTGGAATGCCAAATCTCTCAGCGCTACCAATGGAGATGATGGCCGGAGTAGTCAACGATCTCATCCTCACCAACGGTTCTGAGGCGCTTCAGTACGGCAGTGGACAGGGACATCCAAAGCTCCGCGAACAGATTTGCGATGTGATGGCGCTTGAAGGTATTCGCGCTAATCCTGATGATGTTGTTGTAACAACTGGTTCTCAGCAGGCACTCGACCTCATCTCTCGTATCTTTATCGATCCAGGCGATGTTGTTCTCGTTGAAGCTCCGTCATATGTCGGCGCTCTCGGAACATTCCGCCAATATGAAGCATCTGTCGTCCATGTCGAGATGGATCACGATGGAATGGTTCCAGAATCTCTTCGTAATGCGATTAAGAGCGTCCGTGCAGCTGGGCGAAAGATTAAGTTCCTCTATTTGATTCCTAATTACCAGAATCCGACTGGAGTCTGCCTTCCAGCAGACCGCCGTACTGAGATTCTCAATATCTGCCGCGAAGCGGGAATCTTTGTTGTGGAAGATAACCCTTATGGGCTACTTGGTTTTGATAAGCCATCACCAAATGCGATGCGCGCTGAGGATTCAGAGAACGTTATCTATCTCGGTTCTTTCTCTAAGACAATCGCATCTGGTCTTCGTGTGGGTTGGGCGCTAGTTCCACAATCACTAAAAGATAAATTGGTGATTGCCTCTGAATCATCGATCTTATGTCCATCAAACTTTACACAGTTGACTATCTCGAGTTATCTCGCAGATCAACCTTGGCGTGATCAGATTGCAAGCTTCTGTGAGCTCTATAAAGTTCGTCGCGATGCAATGCTTGAGTCCCTAGAACAGTATTTTCCGGCTGAGGCGACATGGACAAAACCTGGCGGCGGTTTCTATGTCTGGGTTAATTTGCCAGCTGAGATTGATACCAAAGCTTTGATGCCTAAGGCGATTGTCGCCAAGGTTGCTTATGTTCCAGGTAATGCCTTCTATGCAGATGGCCTTGGATCTTGGTCGATGCGTCTGTCGTACTGCCACCCAACTCCTGAGCGCATCCGTGAGGGTGTGAAGGCCCTTGGTGGGGTTATCAAGCAGGAGATGACACGTCGCGGTACCGCGATTAATTAAATCTTAACCCTCGATTAAATCAACGAGGCGTTGTAGATCTTCGCTACCGGCAAATTCAATAACAATCTTCCCTTTACCTTTACCCATATCAACACTGACTCGGGTATCGAGATAATCGCTCAAGAGTTCAGCTGCAGCTAAGCCAGCACCTGATACACCTTTGGTCGCACTCTTCTTCGCCTTTGTGGTTGATGGTTTAAAGGTGGCAATGATTTCTTCAGTTGCGCGGACACTTAAACCTTCACCGACAATACGGTTGGCAAGTTTCTCAATATCGTTTGCATCGGTCAGACCCAAAAGCGCACGCGCATGGCCGGCAGATAAAATTCCAGCAGCAACTTTGCGTTGTACTGATTCAGGTAAATTCAACAAACGGATTGTGTTTGAAATTTGTGGGCGTGATCGACCTAATTTGAGCGCTAATTCATCGTGGGTACAACCAAAATCTGTAAGAAGTTGTAAGTATGCAGCGCCTTCTTCAAGTGGGTTGAGTTGGCTGCGGTGAATGTTTTCAATGAGCGCTTCACGAAGAAGTTCGTTATCTGGAGTCTGACGGATAATGACAGGAATTGACTTTAATCCAGCAGCTTTTGCAGCGCGGAATCGACGCTCTCCCATAATTAATTCGTATTTGTTCTCTGCTACTTTACGAACAACTGGCGGTTGCAAAATTCCAAATAATTTAATTGATGAGATTAATTCATTGAGCGCATCTTCATCAAAGACTGTTCGTGGTTGACGAGGGTTAGGTGAAATCTGATCAAGAGGAATTTCATTTTGAGTTGCAACAACTTCTTCATTAACTGTAAGAGTTGTTGGGATTAATGAATCAAGATTAATTCCGAGTCCGCCGCGCTTTGTAGCCATTATGCAATGCCATCCTTATAGTTAATGCTCACAACATTTGAATTGAACTCTGCGCCAAGATCTGGTTCTTTAACTTTTCCGCGCTCTGCAATTTCACGAGCAACTTGCATATATGCAATTGCACCTGGTGATAACGGGTCATATGTCATCACTGTTTGATTATATGAAGGCGCTTCAGATACACGTACTGCGCGTGGAATTGGAACATCAATTAACTCATTTGGAAAGTGTGCGCGCACATTCGCGGCAACATCATTTGATAAACGCGTGCGTGAATCAAACATCGTTAAAATAATTGTGGAGAGATTAAGCCCTGGGTTGAGACGCTTCTTCACCAATGTGTAGGTCTCTAATAATTGTGAGAGTCCTTCGAGGGCGTAGTACTCGGTTTGAATTGGAATCATGAGCTCGCGTGATGCTGCGAATGCGTTGATAGTTAATAAACCTAGAGATGGTGGACAATCGATAAAGATGTAGTCGTAATTCACGCTAATCTCATCGATAGCTTCCTTTAATTGAAGTTCGCGAGCGACCATCGAGACTAAATTGATTTCAGCGTTGGCAAGGGAAGTATTTGATGGAACGCAGTCGAGTTCAGGAAAGCCAGAGACCTTCTGAATAACTGATGCCATAGTTGCGGTCCCCATCAAGACCTCATAGACGCCAGCGCTCTCGCGGTGTTCGACACCGAGGGCGGTAGAGGCATTTCCTTGAGGATCGAGGTCGATCACGAGGACTCGCAAGCCCCCCATCGCCATGGCAGCTGCGATATTGACGGTAGAGGTGGTCTTTCCCACCCCGCCCTTCTGGTTGGCCACGGTGAAGATACGGGTAGAGGCGGGTTTTGCCATCGCCTCTTTGAGGCGGCGAACGCCTATTACTTTTCCGCCTGTCGCCTCTTTGATTGTTTCACGTGAATCATCCACAGGCCTATCTAACCACCAATGAGAGCCACCTAGAAACGGTGATCTCTACAAAGGTGTGTGGTTTGGCTGGACTTTAGGGAGCTTCTTGAGCTCCACTACGCGGCCGAGGCCGATACCTTCAAGGGTAATTTCATGCAATATTGAGCCTGGGACCGCCTCCATCTCGCGGGCAGCAGACTCCCCCTTCATTGCAAGGAGGGATCCATTCATCTTGAGCATATGCCAGCTCATCTTCTTCAATTTATCGAGGGCTGCCACTGCTCGAGCGGTGACATAGTCAGCGCTCTTCTTCACATCTTGAGCGCGGCCACGGATGACCTGGATTTCAGTGCCTGCAGTCGCCTCTTTGAGGAAATCCACGCGCCGCTCAAGTGGCTCAATTAGCGTCACTTTGAGATCAGGACGGGATAGCGCAATCACAATCCCTGGCAGGCCTGCCCCTGAACCAATATCAAAGAGGGATGCACCCTGTGGAAGTAATTGGCAGACAAAGAGGGAGTTGAGGATATGGCGCTCCCAAATTCGATCTCCTTCACGTGGACCGATGAGGCCGCGCTCAATACCGGCTCCTTTAAGGAATTCGGCATAGGCGCGTATCTCGCCCTCCTTTTCAGGAAAGTGGCGAGCAATCAGCTCATCGAGCGTTGGTTCCACGTGAAACCAGACCTGTTAGGAAGGGAAGATAACGACGAAACGACGTGGATCTTCACCCTCAGACTCTGAGGTAAGCCCCATATCCTGGATGGTGTCATGGATGATTTTGCGCTCAAAGGCGTTCATTGGGTCGAGTTTGATCTCTTTACCTGTTGATTTAGCCTCTTCGCCAAGCTTCTTCGCTAGAGCGGTCAACTCTTTACGACGATTAGCGCGAAAGTTCTCAATATCGAGCATGAGGCGGCTGCGATCCCCGGAAGCTGTCTGGACAGCTAGGCGTGTGAGCTCCTGAAGTGCATCAAGAACTTCACCATCTTTGCCAACAAGGTGGTTGAGCTTGCCACCGACGATGGCGAGTGAGGCACGGCCATTTTCGACATCGATATCGATATCCCCATCGAGATCGGCGATATCGAGTAAGCCTTCAAGGTAGTCAGCGGCGATATCGCCCTCTTCCTCAAGCTTGGCTACGCTCTTTGGCGCCTTCTTGGCGGTATCTACGGTCTCTTCTCTGGCTTCAGTTGAATCTACTATTGAATCTGGCACGGTGGCCTCCTTTTTTAGGGGTGAAATATGCTTTTTTGTCCTATTTTGTGCGTTATTGCACCAAATATCCGTCTATTTCTTCTTCTTTTTCGCCTTCTTTGGCTGCTTACGCTGGCCTTCAACCTTAGGAGCCTCTACTTCAGGGGTTGCCTCTGAGTTGGGCGTGATCTCTTTGCCGTCCTGCTTTGCCTTGTGGAGGCGTTTACGCTCAAGCTCTTCGTAGGCAGGTGAGCCTGGAGTTGGGTTTCGCTTAATGACATAGAACTGCTGTCCCCATGTCCAAAGGTTTGTCGTTGACCAGTAAATCAAAACACCGACCGGGAAGTTCACACCTGAGATTGCAAAGATCAGTGGGAATAAATACAACATGATTTTCTGCTGCTGCAACATCATATTGTTGCTCGCATCCATCTTTGGCATTCCCTTTGTCATCAACTGCTTCTGAGTTGTGAAAGTTGTTGCTGACATAAACAAAATCAAAAAGACGGTGACTATCTTTACTGAGAGAAGGTCAGAACCAAGGAAGGTCTCAGAGATTTTTGCACCGAAGAATTTAGCTTGTGCAGCTGACTCTAGATAATCACCTTTAAGAAAACCGCGGGCAATTGGTGATGGAACACCATTGTCATCTTTCGCTGCAATTCCGTTAAGAACAGTAAAGAGCGCAAAGAAGATTGGTGCTTGCGCCAAAATTGGAAAACATGACGCTAAAGGATTTGTCTTGTGATCCTTATAGAGCTTCATCATCTCTTCAGATTGCTTCTGACGATCATCTTTGTACTTATTCTGAATCGCCTTCAATTGAGGTTGAAGTGCAGTCATTGCGCGTTGGCTCTTGATCTGCTTTACAAAGAGTGGAATCAAAATTGTTCGAATAAGAACAACAAGTCCCATAATCGACAGTGTCCATGTAACACCTGAATCATCACCAAAGATTGGTGAGAAGAGATTATGGAATAGAACCATAACTCCTGATACTGCGTTATAGAGTGGATCGAGGATGAAGCCCATTATTGGACCCTTTCGTTAGTCTGTGAACTAGGTGTATTTCGCATACTTGCGAGCGCTTCTGCGCTATCGATTTCGTAATCAACATAATCAACGCCACCATGTGACCATGGGTTGCATCGGATTAATCTCCATGAAGCCATCAGTGCGCCCTTTACTCCATAACGGCGAATAGCGGTGGCGGCGTAGTTTGAGCAAGATGGGTAGTACTTGCAACGAGGTTCGCGAGTAGATGAATAGGCTTGATATCCCTTAATAAGAAGTTCTGCGATCTTCTTCATTGTGCTTGCGCCATTCTCTTTGCGGCGCGTTCTATCAATCGGGTTGCAATCTCTGAAATCTCTTGATGTACATCTACAACAGCGCTCTGCTTCAAACCGCGAATCACAATCAGTGAACCGGCTGGGAAATCTTTTAGTAGTGGTGCAATCGCGTGGCGAATCTGACGGGATACGCGGTGGCGGCGAACTGATCCACCGACGCTCTTACCGATAATTAATCCGGCGCGAGGTTGCTCATTTGTGGCAGGTGTGACGTGGAGGTATCCAACAAAGTGTTGAGTGGTAACGCGAAGACCGCTCTTGGTTGTGCGAGCGAAATCTTGCGGTGAGGTTAAACGTGCAGATACAGGCAGCACGAGTATTAAATCCGGTTCAGCTCTACCTAGAAGTTTCTAAATTGCGGTAAGGGTTTGCTTACGCTGAGAGGCGTGAGCGGCCCTTAGCGCGGCGAGCTGAGAGGACTGCGCGTCCTGCGCGGGTAGCCATGCGTGCGCGGAAGCCATGCTTCTTGGCGCGGCGGCGGGTGTTTGGCTGGAAGGTGCGCTTTGTCATGAGAACTCCAAAAACTTTAAGAGGTGCTCTGGTGGAGCAGCCTCGATCTGGTCAGAAATACGGGGGAAGCGAGGGTGCAACGGTACGGGTGTGGATAGCGTGCGGTCAAACTCGGATTGAGGGGGCAAAAAGGTCTTAAGGTGTGGATAACTACTTGCTAAATACCGGAAAAGGGTCTACTTTGCGGGTTCTCCACAGGTATCCGTCAATTTGGGTCAGAATGTAAGCCTCAAGGCGACATTTAGACCACACCCTGTGGATAACTTTGTGGATATCCAGATTGGGGGCTCAGTGACACTTACCGCCGTTGAGCTAACCCAACTCTGGCAACGGGTGGTTGACCATGTCTCCACTGGTGAACCTCAACACCGCGCCTTTCTGGCGATGACTAAGCCACTTGGCCTAGTCCCTAACGAGGATGGGCCAGCTTCGCTCTTGGTAGCTGCTCCTAATGCTTTCGCAAAGGATGTTCTCGAGTCCCGCCTTCGTCCAGTAGTCAATGAAGTTCTCTCTCAAGAGCTCGGCGGACCAGCAAATATCGCAGTGATGATCGATGAAAGTATCGAACTCGCAGATATACCAGAGCCAACTGTCACTGTTGAGGTTCCACGACCAGGAACCGGTCGCGAAGCAACTCCAATAACATCGTCTTATACAAATGTAGATGCACTCGGCTCACAGTTAAATGAGCGATACACATTTGAAACTTTTGTTACCGGTGGATCAAACCGTCTTCCTCGCGCTGCAGCAATTGCGGTTGCAGAAGGTCCAGCGAAGGCTTACAACCCACTCTTTATCTATGGTGATTCAGGGCTTGGTAAGACTCATTTACTGCACGCAATTGGTGCATATTCACGTGAGCTTTTTCCCAATATCCGTGTTCGTTATGTTTCATCTGAAGAGTTCACCAACGATTTTATTAACTCTATCCGCGACGATAAAGCTACATCTTTTCAGCGTAGGTATCGTGATTTAGATGTGCTATTAATTGATGATATCCAATTTTTAGAAAATAAAGAGCGCACCCAGGAAGAGTTCTTCCACACTTTTAACACGCTACATAATGCTAAGAAGCAGATTGTTATTACATCAGATCGTTCACCACAGAAATTAACAACGTTGGAAGATCGACTCCGCACTCGTTTTGCGTGGGGATTTACTATCGATATCCAACCACCTGAGTTAGAGACCCGTATTGCGATTCTTCGTAAGAAAGCGGCACAAGATAAGTTAAATGTAAGCGATGAAGTCTTTGAATACATCGCAAGTAAAATCTCTACCAATATTCGCGAGCTCGAAGGCGCGTTGATTCGCGTCACTGCTTTCGCAAGCCTTAACCGTCAACCGGTTGATCTTGGTTTAGCTGAGATAGTTCTTCGTGATTTGATTCCTAATGAAAGTAACTCTCAAATCACTGTCGAAGCGATTATGGGACAGACTGCGGCTCACTTTGGATTGACGTTGGAAGATCTCTGTGGAACATCACGTTCACGAGCTCTAGTTGAGGCGCGTCAGATTGCGATGTATCTCTGTCGTGAACTCACTGATATGTCTCTGCCGAAGATCGGGCAAACTTTTGGTGGGCGCGACCACACCACAGTGATGCATGCTGACCGGAAAATCCGCGAGTTGATGAACCAGCGCCGCGCACACTTCAACTCCGTCACTGAGATCACCTTGAAATTGAAGAAGACCACGTAAACAACCTTGTTGCTACACCTGGTCTCAACGGCTCGTTTTAAATGGCCACTTCAGGGTTGTCCGTTTTAACCGCTTTACCCCCAGATGTGGAAAAGGTGTGGATAACTGTGGATATCGCGGTATAAATGTGGGTATAACTACCTTCTCTTCTTAAAAAAGCTTGGTTTTAATCTAAAGAAAGCAGCGCTGCGAGATCTCGCCTCTTTTTATCCACAGCTTTACCCACTTTATCCACAGCTTTACAGGATAAGAAATAGGTTCTGACCAGCACTTTTACTTGTTACCCACAGGAAAGGGCTTTACCTATTACTACTATCTTTATATATAAATATCTCTCTCTCCAAGCGAACCTGTGGGTCTACCTCGGTTTAAAGCCCCATTCCTTTAATCCTCACTTATATGCCAAACTTTCCAACCTTGAGGGCTTTGGCTGCCTGACCAATGAGATGAGGGCTTCGGCATGAAATTTACTGTAGATCAACAAGCGTTAACCGACGGGGTTAATTGGGTATCGCGTTCACTCTCCACCCGCCCTATTAAGACCGAGCTCCTCGGCATCAAAATCGACGCAACCGGTGATCAAGTAATTCTCTCCGCCTCAGATTTAGAGACATCATCAAAATCAGAATTCACCGCAGATATTTTTGAAAAGGGCGAAGTACTTGTTCCAGGAAAGTTACTCGCTGAGATTTCACGATCACTTCCTAATAAACCAATCACTATTACTCTCGACGGATCACGTGTATTAGTAACGTCAGGATCAGCGAAGTTCACACTTCCTACACTTTCACTCTCTGAATACCCAAACCTTCCAGAGCTACCAGAACGCACAGGGTTAGTTGCAAGCGATACATTTGCAAACGCAGTTGCACAGGTAGCAATCGCTGCTGGGCGAGATGATTCACTTCCTACACTTACCGGTGTCCATGTAGAGATCGAAGAGGACAAAGTTACTCTCGCTGCAACAGATCGTTACCGACTTGCAGTACGTGAATTTAATTGGAACCCAGCTACACCAGGACTTTCTACCTCAGCACTTATGCGCGCTCGCACACTTGCAGATGCTGCCAAATCACTTGTGGGCTCTAAAGAAGTCTCTCTCTCATTTGCACCTGCAACAAGCAACGACCGCCTCGCTGGTTTTGCCGGCGGCGGAAAATCAATGACATCACGCATGCTGGACGGAACATTCCCTCCATACCGCCACCTTCTTCCAACTGAAGCATCAACAACAGCAGTTGTTGAGGTTGCACCGTTCCTAGATTCTGTACGCCGTGTTGCACTTGTTGCCGATAAAACAATTCCACTCCGCCTAGAATTTGCTGACGGTGGGGTCTCTCTAGAAGCTGGCACCGGCGAGGAAGCGCAAGCAACCGAGACAATTGACGTTCTCCTTAATGGCGAACCAATCTCAATCGCATTCAACCCAACATTCTTAGCAGATGGACTCCAAGCAGTAGGAACTCCGTTTGTACAGATCTCATTTACCGGTTCAAACAAGCCAGCTATCCTCACAGGTCGCACCGAACCAAACGGCGCATCTATCGATAGCTATAAGTACTTGTTGATGCCGATGCGTTACGCCTCATAAGAAACACTTTTTCTTATGCGTGTTAAACGCCTTGCGCTCACCAACTTCCGCTCTTATAAAGAGCTAGAGCTTGAGTTCGCACCAGGGCCAACAACCTTTATTGGTAATAACGGCTCCGGTAAAACAAATATCGCCGAGAGTTTAATTTATCTCGCCTACCTTTCATCGCATCGTGTTTCAACGAACCAACCACTTTTAGCACTTGGAAGTGATCAAGCAATCATCCGTGCAGAGATCGAACGCGACCAACGCTCTCTTCAAGTAGATCTTGAAATTAATGCAAGTAAAGCAAATCGCGCACGTCTAAATGGCAACGCGGTTAAATCCCAACGCGAAATTCTTGGCGCACTTCAAATAGTTTATTTCTCACCCGAAGATCTCGATTTAGTACGAGGCGAACCTACAGACCGACGCAACTTCTTAGATAAATTACTCATCACCCAGTCACCGAGACTTGCTGGAGTTATCTCTGATTACGATCGCGTTGTACGTCAACGAAATACTCTATTAAAGACACGTGCACCGCAAAGTGCGCTAGAACCATGGACAGAACAGTTGATTAAATTCGGCGCAGAGCTATCTGCAGAGCGCGTGAAATTGGTAGATGACCTCAACCCTTATGTTGCTGAACATTATCGAAACCTCAATGAGGTCAAACCAGCATCCATCTCATATAAATCATCCACCGAAGGTTTAACTGTCGATGTTGCAACTAATATTGAAATTCTTCAGTTGCGTGCAACTGAAGTTATTAAACAAGAGATGGACCGCGGCGCATCCATGATTGGTCCACACCGCGATGATCTTCATCTCCAACTCGGAGATTTTCCAGCAAAAGGTTATGCAAGCCACGGCGAATCCTGGTCGATGGCAATTGCACTACGTATCGGCAGTTACACACTCCTTAAATCTGAAGGCGCTGACCCGGTTTTAATCCTTGATGATATTTTCGCTGAGCTTGATAACCAACGTCGCCAGCAAATTACCGCCGTGACACAGTTGGCAGAACAAACAATTATCACCACAGCTGTTGAAAGCGACCTGCCACCAGAGCTATTGTCTGCGAAGTTCTATGTAACTCCAGGTCAAGTAAGTTCAGGTCAGTAAGGAGGTAGGTAATGGCTAAACGCGACCTTGCCCTCGACCTCTTCCGCAGTTATAAAACTGGATTTGTGAAGAAGTCCCGCCCACGGCCAGAGCGCGGCCAAACCCCAGGAGATCCCACCTTGGTCGCCAACATCTTGGAAGATCTCGTCAAAGATCGCGAATGGGATTCAGGGTTAGCTGAAGGCAATCTCTTCGCCACCTGGGCAACAATTGTCGGCGGCGATATCGCTAGCCATACCGAACCCATCTCGCTTATTGATGGAAAATTACTCGTGCAATGCTCATCCACCGCGTGGGCAACCCAATTAACGCTCACCCAGAGCGATGTTTTGAAGACTATCCAGTCGAGCGCCCCCGGCGCCCTTGTGGAGGCGATCCGATTTATCGGACCACAAGCGCCAAGTTGGAAGAAAGGGCTCCGCTCAGTCTCTAATGGCCGCGGCCCCCGCGATACCTACGGTTAACCCCCCATCCAATTTCAGTTACGGCGATGTGCGGCCAGCATTGCCTCATGCCAGCAGTGCACCGATTCTTAACATCGCCTCCCAACTGAAATATGGCATGGGAATAAACCCCTGAATCACCGTGTTCTACCTGTCAAGAAACCTGAGTCGCAACGACTCAACTCTTTGGGTAATATCAACTCAGGTTATCGGTAAGCCCCGACCCACCCTGGCTCGGGAGATAACGACAGGTAAGAGGAGCAAAGACAATGGCTAGAGCAGTCGGAATCGACCTAGGAACAACAAATAGCTGCGTATCAGTTCTCGAAGGTGGAGAGCCAACAGTTATTGCAAACGCAGAAGGCGCTCGCACAACCCCATCGATCGTCGCATTCGCAAAGAATGGCGAAGTTCTCGTTGGTGAAGTTGCAAAGCGTCAATCAGTGACAAACGTAGAACGCACAATTCGTTCCGTTAAGCGTCACATGGGTACTTCATGGACACAAGATATTGATGGTAAGAAGTACACCCCACAAGAAATTTCAGCACGCGTTCTCCAGAAGTTAAAGCGCGATGCAGAGGCTTATCTCGGTGAGTCTGTCACAGATGCAGTCATTACTGTTCCTGCTTACTTCTCTGATGCAGAGCGTCAAGCAACAAAAGAAGCTGGTGAGATCGCAGGACTCAATGTTCTCCGTATTATCAACGAGCCAACAGCGGCAGCACTTGCATATGGACTTGATAAAGCAGATAAAGAACAAACCATTCTCGTCTTCGACCTCGGTGGTGGAACATTTGACGTTTCACTCCTTGAAATCGGAGACGGTGTCGTTGAAGTTAAGGCAACATCTGGTGATAACCACCTCGGTGGAGATGACTGGGATCAAGCACTAGTTGATCACCTCGTTAAGACATTCGGATCTGCAAACGGTATCGACCTTACAAAAGATAAGATGGCGATGCAGCGTATCCGCGAAGCTGCAGAGAAGGCGAAGATCGAACTTTCATCGTCACAATCTGCAACTATCAACCTTCCTTACATCACAGTAGATGCAGAGAAGAACCCACTCTTCCTCGACGAGACAATTTCACGCGCACAGTTCCAGCAACTCACCGCTGATCTTCTCGAGCGTTGCAAGAAGCCATTCCAAGCAGTACTAAAAGATGCAGGAATTGCAATCAACAAGATTGAATCAGTTGTTCTCGTTGGTGGATCTACTCGTATGCCAGCAGTTGTTGATTTAGTACGCGAGCTCACCGGCGGAAAAGAGCCAAATAAGGGCGTAAATCCAGATGAAGTTGTAGCAGTAGGTGCTTCACTTCAAGCAGGTGTTCTTAAGGGTGAAGTAAAGGATGTACTCCTTCTTGATGTCACACCTCTCTCACTTGGTATTGAAACCAAGGGTGGCGTGATGACAAAGTTGATTGAGCGCAACACAACCATCCCTACTAAGCGCTCTGAAATCTTTACAACTGCTGACGATAGCCAGCCAGCTGTACAGATTCAGGCTTACCAAGGTGAGCGCGAGATGGCTGCATATAACAAGAAGCTCGGCATGTTCGAGTTAACTGGAATTGCACCAGCACCACGCGGCGTCCCACAGATTGAAGTGACATTCGATATCGATGCAAACGGAATCGTTCATGTATCAGCAAAGGATCTTGCAACCGGTAAAGAGCAGGGCATGACCATCACAGGTGGATCTGCTCTCTCTAAGGATGAGATCGACCGCATGATGGCAGATGCTGAAGCACACGCTAATGAAGATAAGCAGCGCCGTGAAGAGGCAGAGATCCGTAATACCGGAGATTCACTTCTCTATCAGACAGAGAAGTTCCTCAAAGATAACGAAGGCAAGTTTGAAGGTGAACTTGCAACCCAGAAGAGCGAGCTCGATAGCGCACTCGAAGAGTTGAAGACATCACTCGGTGGTGCAAACTTCGAGATGATTAAATCTGCAACTGAAAAAGTTTCAACAATTTCTCAAGCACTTGGTGGCGCTCTCTATGCAGCAAACTCTGCACAGGCAGAAGGTGCACCAGCTGCTGATGATGGTGTTGAAGATGCAGAGGTAATTGACGCCGAGGAATCTAAGTGAGACACAAAAGTGTCGAGCATTTGGAATGGGTGTAAATAAGTGACTGCTGAAAATGAAGAACAAGTATCAATTGATGAGGTAGTTACGGAAGTTGAGGCACCGGGTCAGGAGACTGACCCGGTTGCTTCACTTACTGCAGATCTCCAACGTCTTCAGGCGGAATACGCTAATTACCGCAAACGGGTCGAACGCGATCGTTCTGTCGCCCACGAACTCGCAATAGGATCAGTTTTAACTGAGTTATTAGCTACTTTGGACGATATCGACCGTGCTTCACAGCATGGCGAACTCAGTGGTGGTTTTAAAGCTGTCGCCGATCAACTCGCCTCTATTACAAACCGCTTTGGTCTTGAGAAGTATGGTGTTGATGGAGATGTATTCGACCCACAGATTCACGAAGCGCTTATGCATGACACATCAGCTGATGTGGCTGTGCCTACCGCATCAAAGATTCTGCAACCAGGTTATAAGTACAAGGAACGCATCTTGCGCCCCGCGCGAGTTGCTGTAACAGATCCGGCTGAATAACAATGGCAGCGAAAGATCTCTACGAAAAGGACTTCTATAAAGTCTTAGGTGTAACGCCTAAGGCGAGTCAGTCTGAGATTAAAAACGCCTACCGTTCTAAAGCTAAAGATTTACACCCTGATAAAACTTCAGGAGATGCTGCGTTAGAAGAGAAATTTAAAGCTGTCTCTGAGGCGTATGACATCTTGTCAGACCCAAAGAAACGTGCTGAATACGATGAGGCACGTTCACTCTTTCAACGAGGAGGATTTCGCGCACCTACCGGTGGCGGCAACTTCCAAGGTGGAGACTTCTCTGACATCTTCGGTGGCGGTAACCCACAAGATATCTTCGCTAATCTCTTTGGTGGCGCTGGTATGCGCCGCGGTCCACGTAAAGGTCAAGACCTTCAGACTGAATCAACTATCACCTTTAAGGAATCAATCTTCGGAACAACACTCGAACTCAAGTTATCAACCGATGGTCAAGCAGCGCAGAACATCAGCGCTCGTGTTCCAGCAGGTGTGAACGATGGTGCAAAGATTCGAGTTAAAGGAAAAGGTGCACCAGGTGAAGCCGGACCTGGAGATCTCTTTATTTTGTTAACTGTTAAACCTCATCCAATATTTTCACGTAAAGGTGAGAATTTATTACTCACACTTCCAGTGACCTTCGCTGAAGCAGCGCTCGGCGCAGACCTAAAAGTGCCGACTCTCAATGGAGAAGATGTGACAGTGCGCCTAGCCGCTGGAACCCCTACAGGACGTGTACTTCGTGTAAAAGGTCGCGGAATTACAAAAGGCCACACCGTAGGCGACTTACTTGTCACTATCGATGTACAAGTTCCACGACGTGTTGATGGTGAGGCGTTAGAAGCACTCAAGAAATTTGATGAGCTCACAAAAGATCAAGATGTTCGCGCAGAATTTAACGCAAAGGCGAAATCATGAGCGAGAAAGATCTCAATGAGAAGCGCGGCCCAGAAGAGATTGATGACGAGCGCGGCCTTTATGTTATTTCTGTAGCAGCAGAGCTTTCAGGGCTCCATCCACAAACCCTTCGCCAATACGATCGTCTTGGTTTAGTTTCACCTAATCGCACCGAAGGTCGGAACCGACGTTATTCATTGCGCGATATTGCATCACTACGTATGGTCCAACGCCTTGCAAGTGAGGGTATTAATCACGTTGGTATCAAGAGAATTATCGAACTTGAGACCGCAATGGCAAATATGGCTATCGAAGTTGCACAGCTGCGAATCGAAGTAGATGCCTTACTCCAAGAAAATCCACCAAAGTCACTACCAAAGAAAATTTCTACTAAGAAAAAACCTGAAGTAATAGTTTACGATGAAGAGAAACGATAAGGTCTGCCCATGAGCTCACGCGATCAACTAAAAAATGAAATCATCAACAAGGCTGTAGTACATGGAAAAGTTATCCTCTCTTCTGGAAAAGAAGCGGATTACTACGTTGATCTTCGCCGTATTACTCTCGATCACGTCGCAGCTCCATTGGTGGGCGAGGTAATGCTCGACCTCACAGCAGATTTAGATTTCGATGCAGTCGGCGGTCTGACACTCGGTGCAGATCCTGTGGCAACAGCGATGATGCATGTTGCTGCCAGCAAAGGTCGTGCACTTGACTCATTTGTAGTTCGCAAAGAAGGAAAAGCTCACGGTTTGCAGCGCCGCATCGAAGGACCCGATGTTGTCGGAAAGCGCGTCCTCGCAGTTGAGGACACATCCACTACGGGAGGCTCTGTACTCACTGCGGTAGAGGCACTTAAAGAGGCTGGCGCAATCGTCGTCGGCGTAGCGGTAATTGTGGAGCGCGGAGCTAAGGATGCAATCGAGGCAGCGGGCTACAAGTACTACGCCGCATACCAACTTGCTGATTTAGGTTTGTAAGGAAAGTAAAAAACCCTTAAGAAAGATGGCGCTTAGTACGCCACTCTTTAAGAACCTCAATCACAACTGGCAATACGCTGATTAATACGATCAACCCAACAATCGGCAGTAGATACTTATCAACCGAACCGCTGATGCGATTTCCTAGGATAAAACCAGCACCAAGAACGCCCTGCGTCCAAATGAGCGCACCCACACAGTTCCAAAAGAAGAACTTGCGAGCGGGATAACCAATAATTCCCACTGTTGGATTGATTAAGGTGCGTACAAAAGGGATAAAACGAGCCAGGATGAGCGCCTTACCAATTCCATATTTTGTAAGCCAGCGCTCGGTCTGTGCCACGCGCTCTTGCGTGAAGAAGCGACCATTGGGGCGATCGAAGAGTTTGCGCCCGTAACGATTACCCAAGAAGTGCCCAAATTGCGAGCCAATGATTGCGGCTAGCGGTGCACCGATAAAGATCGCGAG
>JACCDY010215673.1_pt1 | contig 24496 bp, 27 predicted proteins | sample 7446391 | NCBI WGS metagenome assembly JACCDY01 (sample SAMN15323451, study PRJNA562643) | freshwater metagenome | isolation source: river surface water | place: USA:Blue River Watershed | collected 2017-08-18 | reverse complement strand
CGTTTAGCCACCGGCCATTTCAAACGCAATCCGCAACTTTGTATTCTTGGGCTTGCATGGCGCTAGGCGTCCTACAAGCGGTGGTGTTGTTAGCACCTATGGGCTTGGCGCAACCCGTCGATGCTGCGCAGCACATGGCTGCGTTTGCACTAGTTAGCAGCTTTGGAATGCTGAGTTTGACCGTGTGGATGTCAAAGTTGAAATAACCATGTTACTCATTGACCAATTAACGATTGGCCAATGGCTGCGGCAATCGGTTTTGCGCCAGCAGAGGCCAAATGATTAGTGTCGTAATAAAACGGCTGCCAATTCACTTGCGCCATGCAACGCTCCCCATCACCCATTTTGCAAAAGAAATCCTCTGGACGAATTCGCACGGTTGCATCTAACCGTTTGTCATCCAACGTTTCCAGCATGAACTGATTTCTTGTTTTGTACAGCGCACGCGATGTAGACACATCGCTCTGCACATTGCCCGTTTGCAAATAGGTTGCAAAGTTATAGAGGGGCAAATCCCAACCTACCTCTGGCACCGGGTAAACCACAAGCACCTGCTTTTGCGTGGCCAACAACTTTTGCAAAAAGCGCCACACCGCTTGTTTTTTCCACTCACCATCTGTTACCCAAACGCCTGCATCTGTAGGGGCATAGTGCGCCGACGGATTCTTATGGTATTCGACACCACCTTCACGATTGTCAAAGGAAGGGTCGTCTAGGAAACCAGCGACAGGGTACATCTTGATCGTCCACCGTGCGCTCACCACCACTGCATCTGCGCTGGACCTAACGAATTCAACCAAGTTGTCAAAGTTTGATGCGCAACGCTTTGCCGCATTCATAGCTGAATCCGTGGGTTTGCCGTGCAGCATGCTTGGAATCGTGTGATTGCAGTTCAACAACCGAACGCGTAACCCCTTGATCTTTTTATTTTTAAACTCTTCGTGTAAATCACCCAGAAGGCTTGAGGCATGCGAGTCGCCATACAAAACCACCGTGGTCTTGGATGCTGCATCGCCAAACTCGCAAAAGTCCAAGTCATCAATGCCTGAAACTCTCTTAAAGTCGCAAAACTTGCCCTCTTTGACTTTGTATGGGTCAAATGCACTTGCAAACTCTTTTGGATAACGCTCTGGGAACCCTTGCTTCACGTTGATAGCCACCGCAGTCGCACCGAACAAAGCAATGCCAGAAAAAGCCAAGATCGCGATCGAGCGTCGCGCCAAGAACTCCTTTTTCCTAAACGGGGCCTCAACAAAGCGCCAGCTGATATAGGCAATTACGCCGGTCATAAGAATTAGCCCGATCAATACTGGTTGACCTAAATGATTAGGGCTTTGGTAGCGAGCAAAAGCAAAAATAGGCTGATGCCAAAGGTACGCGCTATAACTCACCAATCCAATCCCAACCATCCACCGCGCACCGAGCAACCGACCTGCCCAAGTGTCAGGAGCGGCGAATGCAATCACCAGCAGCGCCCCCGCCACCGGAACCAGTGCTGACACGCCAGGAAACCGCATTCCTTTATCAAACGCAACAATGGCGTAAACAATCATTGCCAACCCAAGCAAAGCCAAAACTTGCTTGACTGCGGCACGCACTTCAAAAAACCTAAGTTTTGTTGAGCTCCGCATCATCAAAGCAAGCAGAGCACCCGCACCCAATTCCCACGCCCGGCTGTGTAAGTAAAAAAATGCAATAGAAGCATCTTTACTGAGTTTGATTTCTGCAACCAGCAAACTCAGTGCACTAATCACTGCCACCACAGCAATCACCTTAGCTTGTTTGAACTTCCACAACAATGCCAACAGCACAGGAAAGAACACGTAGTACTGCTCTTCTATCGCCAAGCTCCACAAGTGCATCAATGGCTTGATATCAGACGCTGCGTCAAAGTAACCGCTCTGCATATAGGCGGTCACGTTGGCCAAAAACAAAACCGACCCTAATAAACTTTTGGCATAGGCGCGAAGATCTGCGGGGTTGAGTAAACCATACGCGATTGGCAAAGTCACCGCCAACATAACAAATAACGCTGGCAAAATTCTGCGCGCTCGTCTCTCGTAGAAGTTGACGATTGAATATGTGCCGCTGCTGAGCTCAGCAGCAAGGATTGTGGTAATTAAATAACCACTGATGACAAAGAAAACATCAACTCCGACATAGCCACCAGAAAAACCAACAAATCCTGCGTGGAACAAGATCACTGGCACGATCGCCAACGCTCTCAACCCATCTATTTCGCGTCTGTATTTCATCGTCTCAAGAGGTGACTTTTGAATGATCAGCTGTACCCAACAAATTCAGCTCTCGCGGCGCAAGAAACACCAACATCATGAGCATGGCGAAGTGCCCCTCTTTCATATCGGTCATCATCGAGTTGGTCGTGATGCTGAGCATGAACAAGAAAACCAGCATCAACATGCCCACACGCTGAACCTCATTCGTTTTCCGCAAGGCCATGCGACACGCTTGCACAAATATCGCTAGGTAAAGAACCAATCCCAAAGGACCTTTTGTGGCAAGCATATAAAGGTACTCGTTATGCGGATTTGAATACTGGCTCTGCATTCCTTCTACGCTTCCATTAACCCGCCAAAATGCATCCCTGAAATTAAGACTGCCGACGCCCAGAAAACCACTTTCTTTGATGAGCTGCAAAGAAGAAACTGCATACTGCATACGAACGCCTACTGATGTCGGCTTGCTGATTCGATCTTCGGTCGATTGGCTTGTAAACAACTCGACCTCTTCCCCTATTTTGGCGAATCGCTCATGCACAGAGCGCGATGAAAACATCAGCGCAGCAATAATCAACATTGCAACAAGCATCCACTTTCGATACCGTTTAGCAATCAAACGCTCACGATTGAGAAACACCCAGACAACACTACCCGCCAACAACAAGATCCAACCCGTTCTGCGGTCGCTTGCCAAAAACAAGCCAGCAAGCATGATGCCCATCGGCGCTGCAATGCGCCATGACAACTCAGGCTTAATTAGCAATATTTGTGCAAGCACAAAAAACAAACCTACCAAAATTTGTCCATTCATATTCGCGCCACTACCAGGCAATACATATTTTGGTCCGCCCGAATAAAAAGACACAACATCAAAAAACGAAATACACACCACCAGAACCACTAACATCCAAAACATGCGTCTAGACAAATTAGTAACCGCAAATAGTGGCCAAAGCAATATGACAAAACCAAACGTGCGCAAATCTCCAAGCAAAATACGCAATGAATGTAGCAGCTCATGCCCTGCATTTAGGTTCGAAGCAACGTCAACCACACACAATGCAGCGATAAACCCAAAAAATAGAGTGGCATCTTTCTTGTCTGCATCATCTATCTTGAAGTAGATCCACCCCAAAAACCCTAGAGGCAACAGTAGTAAGACAAAGATGTTGATGCCGGCCACAGTTGTGAATAACGACAGCGCAATGCCAATTGAGAAAAATTGTGCGAGTTTCAGATAAATAGATTGGCTACTCATTCTTGTATTAGTTCGTTTAATTTTTGTGCATCAGCGTCTTTTGGAGCCAACAAAGGTGGAGCCTCTAGCAAATGCAGTGGCCATTCAATACCGATAGCTGAGTCATTCCAGAACAAACTACGCTCAAACTCAGGATGGTAGTAATCGGTGGTTTTGTATGAAAACTCGGCGCTCTCACTCGTCACCAAAAAGCCATGCGCCAAGCCAGCAGGAATCCAAAGTTGTTTTTTGTTCTCGGCTGAAAGCTCCAAACCAAACCACTGCCCAAAGGTTGACGAGCCTTGGCGGATATCCACCGCCACATCAAACACCGCGCCTTGGATTACGCGCACTAGTTTGCCCTGCGCATGCTGGGTTTGATAGTGCATGCCACGCAAAACGCCTTTAACTGACTTACTGTGGTTGTCTTGCACAAAAGTTTCGTTTAAGCCTATGGCTTGGTTGAAATCACGTTGGTTGAAGCTTTCAAAAAAGAAGCCTCTTGCATCCCCAAACACCTTGGGTTCTAAAACTAAAACGCCCTCAAGGGGCGTTTGTGACACTTTATACGGCATGTGCTTACTTTAACAAACCGAGCAGATACTGGCCATAGCCGTTCTTCGCCAACGGTGCAGCCAGCTTTTGCAGGGCTACTGCATCAATCCACTTCAAACCAAATGCAATTTCTTCTGGGCACGCCACCATCAAACCTTGGCGCTTTTGCAGCGTGCCAATAAAGCTGGCTGCCTCTAGCAAGCTGTCGTGTGTACCTGTGTCTAGCCACGCATAGCCACGGCCCATGATTTCTACGTTCAACTGCCCCAGTTCTAAATAGCGCTTGTTCACGTCGGTAATTTCTAGCTCGCCTCGGTGCGATGGCTTCACGTTGGCGGCTATGTCGCACACCTGCTCGTCATAGAAATACAAGCCTGTGACAGCATAGTTGCTTTTTGGCTTGGCAGGCTTTTCTTCAATGCTCAAAGCGCGGAACTGACCGTCAAACTCCACCACGCCATAGCGCTCGGGGTCGTGCACATGGTAGGCAAACACACTGGCGCCGCTGATGCGCGCATCGGCGCTGTGCAGCTGCTTGACCAAGTCGTGGCCATAAAAAATATTGTCCCCAAGTACCAATGCACTGGGGTGGTCGGCCACAAAGTTTTTACCAATGATGAACGCCTGCGCCAAACCATCGGGGCTAGGCTGCACGGCGTATTCAATCTGCATGCCCCACTGGCTGCCGTCACCCAGCAGCTCGGCAAAACGTGGGGTGTCTTGCGGGGTGGAAATGATCAGCACCTCACGAATACCACTGAGCATCAGCGTAGTGAGTGGGTAGTAAATCATGGGCTTGTCATACACGGGCATCAGCTGTTTGCTAACTGCTTGTGTAACGGGGTACAAGCGGGTGCCAGATCCGCCTGCGAGGATGATGCCTTTGCGTTGTTTGGTCATATCTATTCTTCTTGTTTAGAGTATTTCGGCCAGCATGCGGTCTACGCCCTGCTGCCAAGGTGGCAGCACCAGCCCAAAAGCCTGTTTGAGCTTGGCTGTACACAGGCGCGAATTAAGTGGCCGCGTGGCTGGCGTGGGAAATGCCGATGTAGGCACTGGGGTCACCTCAGTGGTCTTGATTAGCAAGTCAGGCTTAATGGCTTTGGCTTTTTCAATCACATGACTGGCATAGCCATGCCATGTGGTTTCACCCGAGGCCACAAGATGATAGACACCACTTAAATCTGCGTTGCACGTGCCCACCACGCTACGTACAACGAGTGCCGTCACATCTGCAATCAAGTCTGCGCCTGTGGGAGCGCCATGTTGGTCGTTAATGACAGTGAGCTTATCGCGCTCTTGCGCCAAGCGCAGCATGGTTTTAGCAAAGTTACCACCGCGCGCGGCATACACCCAGCTGGTGCGGAAAATTAAATACTTGCAGCCACTGGCAACTATTGCCTTTTCGCCATCCAGCTTGGTTTGGCCATACACACTCAGCGGGCCAGTGCCCTCGCCCTCTTGCCTAACGTGCGTGCCACTGCCGTCAAACACATAGTCGGTCGAATAATGCACCAGCCATGCGCCCACTTGGGCAGCGGCTTTGGCCAAGGCTGCAGGGGCATCGGCATTCAAAAGCTTTGCCAACTCGGGCTCTGACTCGGCTTTGTCCACTGCGGTGTGCGCGGCAGCATTGACGATGAAATCTGGCTTGTATGCCAACACCGTTTGCGCCAATTCTTCGGGCTTAGATAAATCACCGCAATAGTGGGTGCTGTGGCGGTCAAGTGCCAGCACCTCGCCCAAGGGGGCCAAGCTGCGTTGAAGCTCCCAGCCCACTTGGCCATTCTTACCTAAGAGAAGAATTTTTAACATTTACCAGTTCAGCCGCCGTACTGCTTACCCACCCACTGGCGGTAAGCACCGCTGGTTACGCCGTCTACCCACGCTTGATTAGCCAAGTACCACTGCACGGTTTTGCGGATGCCTGTTTCAAATGTTTCTTGCGGTTTCCAGCCCAAATCGCGCTCGATCTTGCGGGCGTCAATGGCATAGCGGCGATCATGTCCGGGGCGGTCTTTGACATAGGTAATTTGCTCGGCATAACGTTTGCCATCTGCGCGAGGCTTTAATTCATCCAACACGGCGCAAAGGGTGTTGACCACTTCAAGGTTTGGCTTTTCGTTCCAGCCGCCAATGTTGTAGGTCTCGCCCACTTTGCCTGCCTCTAGTACGCGCGTAATAGCGCGACAGTGGTCTTCTACATACAACCAATCGCGCACTTGTTGGCCATCGCCATAAATGGGCAAAGGCTTGCCAGCCAGCGCATTGAGCAGTACCAAGGGAATTAGCTTTTCTGGAAAGTGATACGGTCCATAGTTGTTGCTGCAATTGGTGGTGAGAACCGGCAAGCCGTAGGTGTGATGCCATGCGCGCACCAAATGGTCGCTGGCGGCCTTGCTGGCTGAGTATGGGCTGTTGGGCTCGTAGTTTTTGGTTTCGGCAAACGGCGGATCGGTGGGGAGCAGCGTGCCATACACCTCATCGGTAGACACATGCAAAAAGCGGAAAGCTTCTTTTTCTGTCGCGGACAAGTCTTGCCAATAAGCGCGCACGCTTTCTAGCAAGTTAAACGTACCCACCACGTTGGTTTCAATAAAGTCGCCGGGGCCATGAATGGAGCGGTCCACATGACTTTCGGCTGCAAAGTTCAGCACAGCACGGGGCTTGTGCTCGGCCAGCAGCTTAGAAACCAACGCACGATCACCAATATCGCCCTGCACAAAGATATGGCGCGGCTCGCCCTTGAGGGCATCCAAATTGGCCAAATTACCTGCGTAAGTGAGCTTGTCTAAATTCACCAGAACTTCGTCTGACGACGACAGCCATGTGTGGATGAAATTACTGCCGATGAAACCGGCACAACCTGTGACAAATAAGCACATAATATTTAAAGTGATTTTTGATTGGCCGTGAGCGCAACTGGCTTATTGGTGTAATAAGCAGCCATGAAAATTAGCACATCAAATGGAATTCTAAACCTCAGCTTTACAAAAAAAACAGAATACAAAAGCCAAGCCATGATAGAAATCCACACAGCAATATTCAATTCAGCACTCTTATCACTCCTGGATTTTTTAAAGAATAAGAAATAGCACATCAACTGAACCAATGCGACATAACCGAATAAAATGTACTGAAAGCTAGCGCCAATGCCACTTCTAAAATGGTCAAATGGGGCGAACCAGAAGATTAACTTGAAAAAATAATTTTGAACAAACAGGTACGGCTCTTCAAATAAGTAATTAAGCACGTTTGTTAAATACTGAGCCGAGCTATATGACATCCATTCCGCACCCTCCGCAACTCCTCTATATGACATTGGGTCTGGATTGTTTCCAAGAAACAAATTCAGCGGGCCATTATTTGTTAACGTTGGCATGAAACTTCCAACGTTCAATAAAACAACATATGCAACAACCAACGTCGAAATCAACGCCAAGAGTGCTGCCCCAAAATAAGTCCAACCGACTTTTCTATCAAAGATTCCAACCACCAAGGCAGAACCAAGCAATACAAGAATGCAAGTAGGGTTTATTAAGTAAAGTGAAAGTGAGATGAAATAAATCTCTAAAAATCTATGCCGCCTAATCGCATATACAAGCAATGGCAACAAAACAACCATTAATCCTTGCGGGCTAGCTGTTGACAAGACCAAGGCAAGATATGGAAAAATAAATACAGCCAAAAAACTCGTGGGAAATAACGATTTCTCATAAAGCCGCCAAAAAAAATACAGCTCAATAACCAGGAAAAGTGCCCTAGTCATATATGCACCACCACCAAGCAACTTGATGAATGCGTTGATCAGCATCAACATTGGCGGCCACGAAAAATCGTATCGCCCCGTCTCCACCCATTCAGCTGCCAACGCCTGCCGCGAAATTTCATCAGGCGTGATAGGAATAAATAACAGCGCGACTATATTTACAAATAAAAACACCAACACAAATAAGCGCATTGTTAATAAATCCCTGAGTCCCATTAATTTAAGATTAATCATCATATTTCCATGATCTCAATTAGGCTTTACTATGGATCTGATGTTCAAGCCACACCCAATCCACTACATCACCCTCAGGTTGATATCCGGGCACCAAAGTTTTCATGCATGCGCGGATGGATGGCACATCGTTAGCGTCTACAGCACGCATCAACTTTAACAATGCCTCATGCAAAACCGGCCAGCGCAGAAAGTCCTCATGCGCTTTCATGATGCGCGCGTGGTCTGTTGGCATGGGGTTATCGCCAATCAACAGTTCTTCGTACAGTTTTTCTCCAGGCCGTAACCCAGTTACTTCGATGGCGATATCTCCTTCAGGGTTGGACTCATCCCGAACCGTCAAACCCGACAGCTCGATCATTTTGTGCGCCAGATCAATGATCTTCACACTCTCCCCCATATCCAACACAAACACATCACCACCAGTGGCCATCGCGCCCGCTTGAATCACCAATTGCGCTGCCTCAGGAATAGTCATGAAGTAACGTGTGATCCGCGTATCCGTCAACGTGATTGGACCACCCTGCTGAATTTGCTTGCGAAACAACGGAACGACCGAGCCAGACGAACCCAGCACATTGCCAAAACGCACCATAGACAAGCGCATGTCTTGGCCTTGCTGCAGCACATGCTCAGCCATCGCCTGTAACACCATTTCAGCCAAGCGTTTACTCGCCCCCATCACATTGGTGGGGCGCACTGCCTTGTCGGTGCTTATCAATACAAATTCACGCACCCCATGTGACATTGCTTGCTCGGCCAGCACCCATGTGCCCAGCACGTTATTACGGACGCCCTCTGCGGGGTTGTGTTCTACCAAGGGCACATGCTTATATGCAGCAGCGTGATACACCGTGTGTGGCTGCCAAGTTTGCATGATTTCAGCCATACGCGCGGCACTACGCACATCTGCCAACAACGGAACCAACGCCACATCCTTCAAGCTAGCCAGCGCAGCGTCAGATGCCATGGCTTTGCGCAAATCTTGTTCTATCGCATAAAGGGCAAACTCATTCAGCTCGGCTAGCAGCAACGTCCTTGGTGCTGTTTTTAAAATTTGCCGACACAGCTCAGCGCCTATCGAGCCCCCTGCCCCTGTGACTAACACCACCTTACCTGTGTTGTTCTGGGCCATCATCATTGGGTTTGCCGGAACTGGCTCACGCCCTAGCAAATCCTCAATATCTAACTCTTTCAAGTCAGACATGACAACCTTGCCACTGGTCAAATCCGTCAAGCTAGGCAAGATGCGCACTTGCAACTTGTGCGGCAACAAGCCTTGAATAATTTCGTTGCGACGATGTCGCGAAATGGAGGGCAACGCCAAATAAATTTGCGACACCCCTTGCTTGCTCACCGCATCAGGAATTTGTGCCTGGTCAAAAATTGGCAAACCATTCAAGACCTGGCCGTGCAACCTTGCATCGTCATCCACATAACCGACCACTATCACCTCATGCGTTTGCCCCAGCCCTGTGGCAAGCTGCCGACCTGCAGCACCTGCGCCGTAAATCAAAACACGAGGCACACCTTTACGCTTGCGCTGTTGGCCATAGCCGCCCAATATGCGGCGAACCAAATGCCTTGATGCCATCACCCCAAGCGCAAACAGTACAGGCTGAATAAACCCCATCGACCTAGGCACACCCGGCACACCAATCACGGTAAACAAAAGGGCATACATGCATGCATAAATCAGCAACGCTTTATTCAGCGTGTGAAACATCTGCATACCCGCGTAGCGAAAGATAGCCCTGTACAAACCAAACCATGTGAACAAAGGCAACACCGTCACCAAACACACAGACAACATCCAGTGATGTGCATAGCCCCAAGGCTGCCAAGACTCCAGCCGCAAGCTCATTGCAAATGAAGCTGCCAAAGCACCCATGCAAAGATCTGTGGCAATGGCTGTCAGCTGCTTCAGCAGTCGTGGCAAACCTAACAACTGTTGCTTCACAAAACTACTCATCTTTTACACAGCCATCCATACGGCAATTAAGGCCACGATTAACAAATTTGCAGCGAATCGCCCCCAAATAAAGCCATCCATAGCATTCACGTCAGTAGCTTCATCGCGGCCACGCATCATCACAGGATCGGCATAAAGCATCAGCAAGAGTGTGGAAATGAAATTCATAAACTGCCCAAAGTAAACGGAGGACATCCGAAACTCAGGCTTGATGGTGGTGATCACAAACGGCAAAAAAATGGCGAAGTTCAAAAACAATGAAATCAACATTGACGACACCACATGCGACAACTTCGGCCATCCAAGTGGGCGCCAGAAATGGTTGCCGGCCAAGCCCCGTGCGGGCATAAACATCACAAAGCCTATCAGCCTCAAAAGTAACGACTCAACAAAACGCAACTTATAAAAAACATACAGGAACAGACTGCCGACCAAAAAACTAGTGAGCACCAAACCCGAAAAATTGATGCCACTGTTTGATTCAAAAATCAAAGCCAACGCAAACGCCGAAGCCAAATTCAGCATCCGCGCCATGTACAGCACCCAATTGGCCAGAGCCAACCCCTCTGATCGCTTTTTCGTAACGTGGCTTAGCCGCACATACAGCGAATACACATCAAGCCATATACCACCCACCAAAAACAAAACGACCAACAGCTCTATAGACACACCAATCACCTTGCTGAAGCCTCAGACATCACACTGCAAATTGCGTCGCAGGTCTTTTTAATCTCTGCTTCGGTAAGTGTTGGGTGCACCAAAAACATCAATGAGGTTTCGCCCAGCGCTTGCGCCACTGGCAAGCGCGCTACAGGACGCCAACCTGTGCCATCAAACGCTTTCTCCAAATACACCTCAGAACACGAGCCCTGAAAACAAGGCACCCCCTGCGCGTTAAGGGCCTCTACGATTCGATCACGCGTCCAACCCTGCTGCAGCGCCTCTGGTTTGACATACACATAGCATTTGTAATGCGCATGCTCACACCCGCTAGACGCACATGCACCTGTACAGCTCGCACACTGAACCTTGGGTACACGAAGCGCAGCAAACTGTGCGCATACATCCCAAATTGCCTGCGCATTGCGCTTGCGCGCCACTGCCCACGCAGGCATGCGTGATAGTTGTATACGACCAATCACGGCCTGCATCTCTAGCATGCGCCAATTGGTGCCAAAGCTTTCATGCAGCCACCTGAAGCCAGGCGGATGCACCCTCTCGTACACCGCCTCATAGCTTTTGCCGTGGTCCTTGTAAGACCACATACTGCGCCAAAGCGTTTCATCGTTCGTCGTAACCATGCCCCCTTCGCCGCCGGTGGTCATGATCTTGTCTTGGCAAAAACTCCAGGCCCCCACATGCCCAATACCGCCAACGGGTTGGCCTTTGTACTTGGCCCCATGCGCTTGCGCGCAATCCTCAATCACTTTTAAATCATGCTGCGGCGCAAGCGCCATGATCGGGTCCATATCGCAAGGCCAGCCGGCCAAATGCACGCAAATCACAGCCCTGGTTCGCGGCGTCAGCACTGCAGCTATCGTGCGTGCCGAAATATTGCCTGAATCGGGCTCTACATCCGCAAACACTGGCACAGCCCCCGCATTCACCACACAGGAAATAGAGGCAATAAAAGTGCGTGGCGTCACCACTACTTCATCACCTGGGCCGATGCCCATAGCTTTCAATGCCACATCCAAAGCCAACGTGCCATTAGCCAAAGCCACCGCATAACGCGCGCCACACCATGCTGCAAACTCTTTTTCAAACTCGCGGCACTCTGTGCCCGTCCAGTAATTGACCTTGTTTGAAAGCAATACACGGTGAACTGCATCAGCCTCTTCTGATGTGAACAAAGGCCAAGGTGAGAAGGGCGTATTTAACATTTCATACCTTATTAGGATTTCACGAGCGGCCGAGCAGGATTGCCCACCACCGTCACGCCTGCAGGCACGCTTTTAGTCACCACAGCGCCCATACCGACGACTGCACCACGTCCTATCACCAAGGGGGCCCCTTTCACTCCGGGCTTAATGATGGCACCTGCCCCGATATAGGCGTGATCTTCAATGCGCACATTACCGTTGCACATGACACCAGGTGCGAATGTAACGAAATCACCGATTTCGCAATCATGCTCTACATAGCTGTACAGATTCGCATGAAAGTGTTTACCAATGCGAATATTGCTGGTCAAAGTTACAAACGGGCACAGAACAGCACCCTCGCCAACTTGAACAGCATCTAGTCTTGTCACATTAGCCGCACTCACCTCGAAAAAACTCACCCCATCCTGGGCGCAACGCAACGCCAATTGCTCACGCACGTGGGTATTTGCAATTGCTATACAAACATAGCGACTACTGGCAGGCTCTGCCATCCACTGCGCGTAGGTCAAAACGCGATGGCCATTCACCACAGCACTAGCAGGCTTGTCATCCACAAACACTAAATCTACAGCGCCAGACTGCAACAGCAGCTGCAACTGCTGCCGCACTAAGGGCATCACTCCGCGTCCGCAGCCACTTGCTCCGTAAACGGCGTAGCGTTTCATTTTTCAGCTCCGGTGAATTTGGACGCCGTCACCTCACCTGAAGCACTGATGCCATCACGCACAAGCACCTTGCGCACGGTTAACCACAGAATTTTGATGTCTAGCCAAAGGCTTTGGTTCTCGACGTACCAAACATCCAGCGCGAACTTCTCTTCCCAACTAATCGCATTACGTCCATTCACCTGCGCCCACCCTGTAATGCCGGGGCGTACATCGTGCCGACGCGCCTGTTCAGGTGTGTAAAGTGGCAAATATTCCATCAACAGTGGCCGTGGCCCCACGAGGCTCATCTCACCTTTAAGTACGTTCCACAGTTCGGGCAGCTCATCTAAGCTGGTCGACCTAAGTAATGCACCAAAGCGCGTTAGCCGCTCGGCGTCGGGCAAAAGCTCGCCATCTGCCGTACGCTCGTCAGTCATCGAGCGGAACTTGACCATGCGAAATGGCGTTCCATTTAAGCCGGGGCGCACTTGCGTGAAGAAAACTGGGCTACCAAGCCTTGACCGTACCAAGTACACAAGCAGCATCAATGGCAAGGCAAATATCAATATGCACAATACTGCGCCGCATAAATCAAATAGTCTTTTCATTGCTGCCCATTTTATGACAACAATGGCAAGAAAAATAAATCTTAACCTAGATCTGAAACCGAAATTTCTATCACCTTACCATGCTCGAGCTTGAATATTCGATTGCAATACTTCTTGAGAAGGCCGTGATCATGAGATGCAAAGACAAATATCTTTGACTTATCAATGATTTCATTAATCCTTCTCATGCTCTTCTCTTGAAACTCTGCATCCCCAGTTGAGAACATTTCATCCAAAAGAAAAATATCAGGCGCTTTGATAGTTGCCACAGCAAACATCAGACGCAACAACATACCTGATGAATACGTTCTAACTGGCAGATAGAGAAAATCACCAAGCCCCGTAAATTCTGCAATATTATCCAGGAACCCCCGCGCCTCTGACAGCGACATACCTTTAATCAAACACAAATTAATAATATTTTGAACACCATCAACGTCATGATCTAGACCAGAGCCCAACTCAAAGACAGTGGAAATATCACCCGCTATATTTACATTGCCAAGCTGTGGCTTGTATATCCCAGCCATTGCACGAAGCAATGTACTTTTACCGGCCCCGTTGTGGCCTACCAAACCCACAGAATCACCCTCCTTAATTGAGAAGGAGACAGAATCCAAAGCCCGAACAACTGTCAACTTGTCAGTCGTCTTCAAAAATCCTCCGGTCGCAATAGATACGAGCTTATTCCTCAACGACAAGTTTGTCGAGTCGAAGATTGGATAATCTAAAGTTACGTTATCAAATTCAACAATTGCCATTAGTTCACCCAATAAATAACTTTATCTTTAGCAAACTTCACATAAAGAATGTTTGCAATTACCGATACAATAAATATAAATGAAAAAACAAGGTATATTTCATTCGATGGCACCTGCCCCATCAATGGATACCGAACTACTTCAACCAAGTATGAAATGGGGTTATACCAAATAAATTCATTACCAAAACTACCTGGTCTAAAGATAATTGGGCTCACAAAAAATACCAACGGAAGCATGACTTCGATCGCATATCTAATATCTCTAAACCTAGCACCCAAGCCAGCCAAAATCATAGCCACATTAAACAAAATTATTATCTCTAATAGTATTGCAGGCACAGCCAACAAAGCAGTCAAAGAAACGCTTCGCCCTATGTATATGTATATGCAGAATATTAATACCACATTATGTGCTAGGTTAATGACATTTCGCCCCATCAACCTAGCCGGGAAAAACCAAATAGGAACAGTCATATTGCGCAATGTCGCGGAATTTTCTGACAAGACCCTAGGCGACTCGCTCAAAACACCCGAAATAAATTGCCACAAAATCAAGCCTATTGACAACAAAGGAATAAACTCTTGCTTGTCTTCATTTAACAATGTAGCCCAAACCATACTTAGGCATACAACACCTAGCAAGTTTCCTAACGTCATCCAAAATGGACCTAGAAAGCTTTTTTTATATCGAATTTTGGTATCAAACCAAGACAAATAAAATGCGTTAACAATATAGTTTTTAGTTTGCATGCTTTTTTAATTTCTGGATCAACTCATCTGATAGCAACACTGGCTTGTTACTCAGGCTATCAGTCATGGCAAAGTCTAGATGAATTAAAACCACTTCTTGATCACTTCGTAAGATCTGCTGAGTTATCTTGATCTTACTTTTCGTTAACCCAACGACACTCGTAGCAACGACCAAATTATCTCTTAAAAAACATTGCCCACGAAAGCGCATGTTTAAATTATAGGCAACTAACCGTTGGTTTCGCGTAGCCTCGGCTAATCCGGCACTAAAACCCAGAGCGTCGACGAATGATTCTCTTGCTGTGGTCGCTATTTCTAAATATCTAGGGTGGAAAACGATACCTGTTGCATCAGTATCGCGCATGCTAACCTTGTACTCATAATAATGCAACAGATCTTCCCTTAATATAATTATTTCATAATCCGAACAAAATCACCAATTTGCTTATCTAAAATAATGCCTGATTTAACATCAGTGCGTATTGAGGTATATGCATCATTAATGACCACATCTTTATCAATCTTAACGCCAGCCTCAACCACAATATTGCCCTTTATATAAGCTCCGGAGCCAATTACCACGCCAGGATGCAGAACAACGTTAGGGCCAATAAAGCAGTTGTTGCCAATTTTCACCCCCTCGTCAACAATTGCATTTGGGCCAACAATTGTATTGAAACCAATAGCTACGCCTGAAGCCAAACTCACATTACTGTGAATTAATGCCGCCATGCCCAACTTGACATTCGAAGCAACTTTCGCAGAGCCACTAACCAAGCTTTGTGGCTTAATACCCTTGGCTAACAATTGCGAAAAAAGTAATGTTCTAGATTGATTATTGAAATTTGCATTTGATAAAAGATAATATGCTGCAGCTGAATCAAACTCAATGGCACTGGTATCAAACTCAAAACCATTAGCAGAAGAAAGCTCAACACTTTCACAATTGTTACCACTTAATTGATCAGCAAAAGATGATGCCAAGTATGGCTTTGCAAGCATATATTTATTCATTAGATTCTCCGAGTTTCTTCAATCCGTAGTAGTTTTTCTCGTGTGCGCCATACGTGTAATATTCTGGCTTATTTACGACTGCTGTCACAGACTCTACTGCGACCCAATCCTCCTCAAGGACTTTTGAGGCACCCTTTACATACTCCACAATCATATTGTGGCGTGCGGCCAGAGGCATGTTGCTTGAAGACAACCAAAATGTGTACACAATTACTTCATTGTGTGCAACCGGCACATAAGATTCGTAGCAGAATAAACCGCCGCCATTAGGCGTGAGGAAGTGCAAAAATGGAAATACATGTCCATTAATATACGGGCCAAACATGGGTGAATTGGCATCCTGTTTCACCAATGGCTCACCAATATTATCAATATTGGCGCGAACATAATCCGTTACACCGCCAAAAGAAAAATCGGCGGCGTGATCATCAAAGTTAATTTTTGTTGTTTTATTCAGTGAATTAGCATGCAAAAAGATGGGATGCACGCGATCATATAAATTTTCAAAAATCAACTTCCAATTGAATTTTCGTCTATTCACTGTCACAGCAGATGGACTAACACTTGCCACTGAAAATTCCAACAAATTTTGTGAAACTTTTTCAGCAGGATATTCCACATCTGCAATCTGCTTACTACCGAAATACCCCCATACCACACCGTCTTTGACCATAACATGAGGAAAAGCATCCAATGAGACCTTATCCTCTTTCAAATGGAAGCATTTATTGTTCCACGGAATTTTCTTCAGATTTAGATCATCGCCGTATAACCAACCGTGGTATGGGCATCTGATCTCAGAATTGCCATACGTATCGCTGTAGAGCTTGTGCCCACGATGCTTGCAAACATTATTAAATGCAACAACAGCATTTGCCGATGTGCGCACGAAGACAATTTCACTCTCAAATGCAGAAAAAACAAAGTAATCGTTGTGATTGGCAATCGTTTTTTCAGGGCAAATAAATACCCAGTATTTTTCTAAAATATTGTCTAGTTCTTTTGCAAAAAATTCCGAGTCAAAATAATCTGCAGGGCGAACTTGGTAGCCATTATCACTCGACATACACAGCATCTTTCAAATATTGCATTTGATCCATAATCGGAGCCTCATAGTCGCCATGAGTATAGAATTCATTTGGCAACGCTGACCTCATATTTTCCTGAAGCTTTACCAAAACCAAATCATCTTCTTTAATCACATCACGTTCTATCTTTAAAAGTGCACACAATAAATTTTTATACTCAAATTTTTCAACTATTTTTGGCAACGCTACGGTAAGGCGATACGTAAACTGATTTGGAGATACAGGCAAATACTGCTGGATAACATAGTGTCCGCCACTAACCGAGCAAAAGTTCGCATTTGGAAATAGAAAAATATTTTGGTAACAATTATCAGGCTGCGTCTTTTCCACATACGCCGCCCACCATTGTTTATCGAATGGGACATTTAAATTACCATGCTGAACAAAAGACAACTCTTTTATTTCGACTTTCTTATTGCGCCTAGGCAATACTCCGGAGTCCTTAACAATCCTTTCGACAGGCTTATCTTCATAGCCAAGTAGCGGCTTAAATGACTCAGCATGAACATAATATGGGTGAAGAAAATCCTTCACATTCTCCATATTTAACTTCCAGTTTAAGGGGGATGAAAAATCACTAACTATCGATGGACCCACATCGCCATAACTACGCAACTTACACAACACATCATCGCTGTACTGATCTGCTATATCAATTGGATCCGCACCTAAGAAAATAAAAATGACTGGCCCTACAATCTCTACTTTATATTTTTTTAATTGGCGACGGCATGATCCTTTAGATTGATCCGTATTGAACCAACTTAAATTTGAAACTCCGGTTAAATCCGCCCCCTCGCGGAAAGACCAACCATGATATTTACATACAGGAGCACCAGAACCGTTGCCCCCTAAAACAAATGGCCCGCCTCTATGTGGACATACATTCAAATACGCCTCGATCTTACCGCCCAAGTTATGAATAACGACATTTAGTCCGAATAAGTCTAAAGTAAAGTATTCGTTAGGGTTCTTGATTGAGTCTTTCAGTCCTGCATAAATCCAAACCTTTTCAAAAAGTTCTGTTTTTTCCTTTTTGAAATACTCCTCATCCGTATACCACTGAGGTGAAAATATTGCGGCCTGCATATATGCCTTTCAATTAATTTTTTATATTCTTCGCAGGATTGCCAACCATCAAAGCTCCAGCAGGGACATCGCGCATCACAACCGCACCGATTCCAATTGTTGAGCCTTCGCCAACTTTCAGCCCTTGAGAAATAACAGAACATGAATGCGCAATGACACCCTCTCCAATTTCTACACGGCCTCCAACAAATACATTTCTACCAATATGCGAGTATTGACCGACACGTGCATCATGTCCAATGACCGATCCACTATCTAAATAAACATGATCATCAACAAATGCGTCAACCGAAACCGTCGCATTTAGCTGTAAAACTGCGGCACCAATATGCGCACGTTGACCAACTTCGCACTGGGTGCGTATTGGAACAAACACAGCACCTTTAACCTCTAACGCAGTTACGATTTCTTTTTTGACGACAGGATCACCAATTGCAGAGCAGTAGATAGCCATTTCATGCACAGGCGCATCTTCAACGCCGCCTACAACGGGAATACCCGCGACAATTTGTCCTTTTAGCTCTGCGCGAGAATCTACAAAACCCACAACCACCCACTCTCGGCCATGCGCTGAATCCTTGCGCAACAAGCTGAGCAACTCACGCCCAAGCGCACCGGCTCCGACTATGTACATGTGCTTCATATCAGCTCATCCACGGGCAGCCACCTGTCATCATCAGGTCAGTACCTGTGATGTAGTGTGAGTTTTCGGACATAAAGAAAGCAGCGGCAGCAGCCACATCCTCCACCTCACCCAACCCTAACGGGTAACCTTGCGCTACACCATTTAGCCAATCTTGCTCATCTGCCGTAAAAAATGGCGTTCTCACCATGCCTGGGGATATTGCATTTATACGAATTTTTCGCCTTGCGAGCTCACGCCCCAACACTCGCACTGCAGCAGACATGGCGGCCTTTGAGGAAGAGTAAGGCGTCATACCCTCAACCCCAATATGCGCAGCGATTGATGAAATACCTAAGATCGAGCCACCATTGTCTATCTTTCGATTGCGCACCAACTCCTTAATAAAATAAAGGAACCCTTTATAGTTGGTATCGATGACATCGTCCAACAACTCATCATTCATTGTAGTAATCGGACTTTTTCCTGTTCTACCCGCAGAGTAAACCAGTCCGTAAGCTGTTTCAGGCAAAGCTTTTACATACTCAACAATACCCGCTTGATCTTTAACATCTAAAGCAACTTGCGTAATTCCCTCTTTGCCTTGCAACGCATCCGAATGGCCACGTCGAGATATCGCAGAGACTTTTGCTCCAAGCTCGTTTAAGCCAAGTGCAATGCCCTCGCCGATCCCTGACGAAGCGCCAACGACCACGATGGTTTTGCCAGTTAAATCAATAAATTTCTTCATAGCATTGGTACTTGTTTTAATCCTAGACCTGCACTGGCCAAAATGGTTGTGCCAGACAACCAACGAGAGGCAGGGCTTAACAAATAAATAGCACCTCCTGTAATTTCTGACGGGGCTGGCACACCCAATGGAGCCAACGCCTTGGTCTCTTCTGGCACATTGTTTTTGCGAAGCAACTCGGTATCTACATAACCAAACGCAATAAAGTTCACTCGAATTTTTCGCTTGGCCATGTCGGCAGCAACGCTACGAAATGCGCCATTCAACGCACCTTTAGCACCCGTATATGCACTGGATGCCGCAGGCTGAAAGAATGCGCCATGCGCAGTATTTACAACGATAGAACAACCTGGCCTGATTTTTTTCTTTTTATACAAATCCTGTATCAAAAGATAGGGCGCATAAAAGTTCAGCTCAAATAAATCTCTTAATTCAGCTTCATTGACAAGATGAAAAGGCTTGATGCTGCCCGAAGCTCCGGCATTTAAGAAAATTCCGTCGTATTGCTCTGGTCCACTTTCTGAAATAGCACTTCTGTCGGATGGGTTAGACAGATCGGCCGGAATAAAACCAAAACGATCAGCACCTGATCGCTCGGGGTTAAATGTATTGGTGCGTGAGACGCCCCAAACATTAGCCCCCAAATCGAGCAGGTCATGCGCAACCGCTTCACCAATCCCTTTGGAACTCCCCGTTACCAAGAAGTTCTTATCTTGAAAGTGGAACAGATCTTTCATTTCATTTCACCTTGAATGGCGCAGGGCAATAAATTTTGTCAGTTTCAAAGTACAAAGTACCCCAACTCAGACCTATACCAAAGCCGCAGGTGAGCCATTTAACTTTGCCAGCGCTTGTTTTTTCAGACAAGTTGCCAGTAATAGTCATAGGAATGGACGTAGAGCTCGTGTTGCCATAGTTCTCTAAAGACAGTGGCCACTGCTCAGGCTCACCACCAACCTTGAACTTGATGGTGTCATTGATCATTTTGTTAGCTTGGTGCATCACAAAATGGTCAATATCTTTCACTTCTTTACCCAACTGGGCCAATACTCGCTGAACAGATTCAGGGGCCTTGGTTGTCGAAAAGTTCATGATGCCCGGGCCGTCCAATTGAACATCCAAGGGGGAGCGCGCAATTCCGTCATCACCCACGATTGGCACCAAGCTTTCAGCGCAAAACGGCTGACGGCGACCACCGTGAGGAATGATGATGGCTTTATAGCCTGAGCCATCGGTGTTTCCCTCAAAGTGCATTTCTGGCGCGCCAACTTCAAATTCCAAAGCAGTTGCCGAGCAAGCATCACCAAACAGAACTTCACGACCATTGTCTGCAGAACCATCGGAAGCCGACTGATCACCAATGATGGCAATGACACGCTTGAAACGACGCTCGCCAATCATGGATGCACACGTAAACAAACCATAGGTGTAGCCCGAGCAACCCAAGTTGATATCGAAAGCAGATGTTGATGTAGGCAAGCCAATGCGATCTTGCAAGATACATGCAGTGGCGGGGATGGTGTACTCAGGAGACTGGGTCACAAGGATCAAGGCGTCTACCGAGTCTTTTTCCCACTTCAAGCCCTCTAAGAGCAACTCAACACTCTTTTGCGCCAAGTCGGAAAAAATCATGCCGTCACGACAAATATGACGGAAGCGAATGCCAATGTTTTTGACCAAACGCTGACGCTTGCGCTCTTCTGCCTCAGAGACTTTAAGGTTGTCAATGACCGCCTCAGGCACAACTGTCACTATGCCTTTAACGGCAACGTTTTCAATGGTTGCTATGGTCATTTTTTCACCGCAAATTTGTGCAAGCCACCCAAAGTGTCTTGCGCCATGATCTGTTCACCGGTAGCAGTCAAGCTAAATTGCGTCTCTAACAACACAATCACGCCCAACATTGCCAAAGAGTCAAAGTCAGGGATGTCCTCAAGTTTTGTGTTTTCATCAACGACAGGGACGTCAATGAAATCACATGCAGTGATGAACTCTTCTTTAAACTGTGCGAAATCCATAAATTACTCCATACCTTTCAGTTATTTTTGTTAAATTTTACTTTTATCTTGATAGCCATTAGAGTTGAATCTGACTAAATGTTGAAATTTAAGACCAACTAGACACTTCCGAAACGCCGTTGGCGCATAGAAAACCATCCCAGCACATGGTCCAAATGAGTGGAATTAAAGTCTGGCCACAATACATCGAGAAAATACAATTCAGCATACGCTACTTGCCAAAGCAAAAAGTTGCTGATGCGCTGCTCACCCCCCGTACGAATTAGTAAATCGACATCGGGCATACCTGTAGTGCTGAGGTACTGCGCCAACTGGTCTTGGGTTATGTCGCAAGCGTTTGCAGTCGGATGGGCAATCTGCCAATTTTTAACAGCTTGCACTATGTCCCACTGACCACCATAGTTGGCGGCAACACTAAGAGTGATGGCTTGGTTGTGCTGGGTGACTATCTCAGCCGCTTTGATGCGGCTTTGCAAATCTGACGCAAAACCAGTCACATCCCCAATAACCCTGAGGCGCACACCTGCATCTGCTAGTGCATGCATTTCATTCTCAAGGTACTGCACAAACAAGCCCATAAGAGTAGACACCTCATCTGCTGGACGTTGCCAGTTTTCGGTACTGAAAGCAAACAGGGTGAGGTTCTTCACACCCAGTTTGGCACAGTGCTCCACCAAAGCTTTGACGCCCGCCGCGCCTTTGGCGTGACCGAAGGTGCGCGGCATATGGCGCTTTTTCGCCCAGCGGCCATTACCATCCATGATGATGGCAATGTGCCGAGGAACATTTGATGGTTTTACTGCAGACACTGATCAGACTTCTTCGTGAGCATGCGAACTATAAGCAACAAGACTATTTATCAACGCCCATTTACTCAACACTCACATTGAGGCTGTAGCCATGCTTCTTTAAAAGCGCATGCTTTTTGGCTTCTTCTAAGTCTGTAGCCACCATCTCGGCGCACATTTGCTGCACGGTAATTTCGGGCGTCCAGCCCAGTTTGGCTTTGGCTTTGGTGGGGTCGCCCAGCAAGGTTTCGACCTCGGTGGGTCGGAAGTAGCGGGGGTCGATTTTGACGATCACGTCACCCACTTTCAGACCCGGCGCTTTGTTGCCTTGAATTGCAGTCACAGTGGCGGTTTCGTTCACGCCTTCGCCTTCAAACTTGAGGGTGACGCCCAGCTCTTCGGCACTCCACTGGATGAACTGACGCACGCTGAACTGCACGCCCGTGGCAATGACAAAGTCTTCAGCCTGGTCTTGTTGCAGCATCATCCATTGCATGCGCACATAGTCTTTAGCGTGGCCCCAGTCGCGCAGGGCGTCTAGGTTGCCCATGTACAGGCATTGCTCTAAGCCTTGGGCAATGTTGGCTAAGCCACGGGTGATTTTGCGAGTCACAAACGTTTCGCCACGGCGTGGGCTTTCGTGGTTAAACAAAATGCCGTTGCAGGCATACATGCCATAGGCTTCGCGGTAGTTCACCACAATCCAGTACGCGTACATCTTGGCCACAGCGTAGGGGCTGCGGGGGTAGAAGGGCGTGGTTTCTTTTTGCGGAATTTCTTGCACCAAGCCATACAGCTCTGAAGTGCTGGCTTGGTAGAAGCGGGTTTTCTTCTCGAGCCCCAAGATGCGAATAGCTTCTAGCAGGCGCAGGGTACCAATGCCGTCAACGTCGGCGGTGTATTCAGGGGACTCGAACGACACAGCCACATGGCTTTGCGCGCCGAGGTTGTAAATCTCGTCCGGCTGCGTTTCTTGCACGATGCGAATGAGGTTGCTGGTGTCGCTCAGGTCGCCATAGTGCAGCTTGAAGTTGGCGTGCTCGATGTGTGGGTCTTGGTAAATATGGTCGATGCGCTGGGTATTGAATAGCGATGCGCGGCGCTTGATGCCGTGCACGATGTAGCCCTTCTCTAGCAAGAACTCAGCAAGGTACGAACCGTCTTGGCCTGTGATGCCGGTGATGAGGGCTACTTTTTGTTGTGTCATGTGAATCAGCTTAAAAATGGATTTTGAATTTGAAGTCCGTCGATCAGCAAGCCCGCTTGCATGTCTTCGGATAGAAGCATAGATGCGCCCGATGTAAGAGCTGAGGCAACGATGTTGGCATCATAAAAGGAGAGGTGAAAGCGCTTTGCGATTTCGACCGCCTTTTCGTGCGTCTCAACCGTCAGGGGCTGCACCACACAGGCGGCCTTGACGGCTTGCAAAACCGCGTCAACCTCTTGCCATGGCATTTTCAACTTGCGCAAGCAGACCGATGCAACTTCGTTGAGCACCTGAACGCTGATGTAGCCCCCTGCCTCTAACACCTGCTCAGCCATATTGGCTTTGGAAGTATCCGACGACAGCAAATACAGCACCACGTTGCTGTCGATAAAGGGCTTACTCACTCGGTGTCACCACGTTCGCTGGCTTGCAACCGATCAAAGTGAAAATCGGCAGGCAGGCGCCCGCGAAACTCATGTAAGCGTGCCAAAAGGGCTTTGACGTTTGGTTTTTTACTCACCTCGAAGGACCGTTCGCCCACGAGGTGGAGGTCGACCTCCTCGCCCTCTTTCAAGTCCAGAGCTTGCACCAGCCCTGCAGGAAAGCGCACAGCCAAAGAGTTGCCCCAACGTGAAACTTGCATAGCGCCCCCCGCAAAAGATATACAAAACAAAATTGTATATCTAAGTCAGAAATTCTTGATAGGCGGCGGCAAGGCCTTGTTGTAAATCCACCTTGGCTTGCCAGCCTAGGGCGTTGAGGCGCGAGCTGTCCATCCACTTGCGTGGCGCGCCATCGGGCTTGGATGTGTCGAATTCAATTTGGCCAGTAAAGCCCACAGTTTGGGCAATGGCCTGTGCAACTTCAGCAATGGTCACATCCGAGCCGCTGCCCACGTTGATGTGTCTTTGCATGGGAGTGGTGTACTGGTCGTACGTGGCTTTGGGCAGCTGCATGACGTGTACGCTGGCGGCGGCCATGTCGTCGACATACAAAAACTCGCGGCGCGGTGTGCCCGTGCCCCAAATGGCCACGCTAGGTGCGTTGGCCAGTTTGGCTTCGTGAAAGCGACGAATGAGCGCAGGAATGACGTGGCTGTTTTCGGGGTGGTAGTTGTCGCCCGGGCCATAGAGGTTGGTGGGCATGACGCTGCGATAGTCCACGCCGTGGCTTGCACCGTATTGGCGGTTGTAGCTTTCGCAGAGCTTGATGCCGGCGATCTTGGCAATTGCATAGGGCTCGTTGGTGGGCTCTAGCG
>JACCDY010637323.1_pt1 | contig 24592 bp, 25 predicted proteins | sample 7446391 | NCBI WGS metagenome assembly JACCDY01 (sample SAMN15323451, study PRJNA562643) | freshwater metagenome | isolation source: river surface water | place: USA:Blue River Watershed | collected 2017-08-18 | reverse complement strand
CTATTTGGTCTACTTAGCCGCAAAAAAGAAGTGAATCAGGTTTACGACACCCTTACCTCGTTGTCGATCAAGGCTCCAAGCCTGGAGGCTCCGGTATCGGCCCTTTCTGGCGGTAACCAGCAAAAGGTAGTTATGGCGCGCGCCCTGCTTTCTGACCCGGTGATGATTTTGGCAGATGAGCCAACCCAGGGTGTAGACGTAGGTGCTAGATCTGAGCTTTATGACATTTTGCGCCAGGCTTCGGCCGATGGCATTCCTGTTGTGGTTGCCTCCTCAGATGCCAAGGAACTTGAAGGCCTTTGCGACACCGTTTACGTGCTGTCTCGTGGTCAGGTGGTCAAGACTCTGCACGATGGTGAAAACCGTGAAGAGGCTATGATCGAGGCCGCGGTGACATCAACCACAAAGGTGATTCGAATTGAACGCGAACAGCGTGAGCAAAAGTTGGGTCACGAAACGTTCCTTGAAAAGTTCCGTAGGTTCCTGCGCGGCGACTACGCTCCGCCGGTGATGCTGGCTGTCGTGATGGTTGCGCTGACTCTCTATATCTTGCCGAAGAGCGATACCTATCTTGGCGACTTCAACATCATCTCAATTTTACTTTTGGTTAGCGCCCTGGGATTTGTTGGGATTGGCCAAACCACGGTAATGATGACTGGTGGTATTGACCTATCCACTGGTCCGTTGGCCGGATTCTTGGTTGTGATTGCCTCATTCTTTATTAACGATGAAGCACCGATGACCGCAATCGTGATGGGTCTAGTCACCATGGCGGCCGTTGCGATTTTTGTTGGTCTGGTCAACAGCTCACTGATTCGATTTGTGAAATTCACCGCCATTGCGGCGACACTGACTACCTACATTGCTATTGGTGGGTTTGCTTTCATTCTTCGCCCGGAACCAGACGGCTACATCAGCCAGGCATTCGCAGAAGTACTTAACTCAACAATTGGACCGATTCCATATGTGTTTATTGCAGTTGTGATTGCAGCAATCGGAATGGAGTACCTACTACGTAAGTCTCGCTGGGGATGGCAGCTACGCGCGGTTGGCTCAAACGAGGAATCTGCCCGCAAGGTGGGCGTGAAGATTTCACGATCAATCGTTGGCGCGTATGTAATTTCATCGCTATTTGTGTTCCTAGGTTCAGTGCTGTTGGCAGTGCAGTTGGGTATTGGCGATGCATCGCAGGGCGTGACCTACACACTGACCGGTATCACCGCCGTAGTGCTTGGTGGCACTTCACTGATGGGTGGTCGTGGAACCTATATCGGCACCTTGATGGGCTCAATTCTTTTGATTCAGGTTCTGAACGCAACCGTGTTCCTAGACCTAGATCAAACCTGGCAGTACTGGCTGCAGGCGTCGCTGATTTTGATTGCAGCGGTTGTCTACAGCTTGGCTAGAGCAAGAAAAACAAGGTTAAAAAAGTCATAGAACCCCCCCATGGAAAAAGAATCGGGACCCTCGAAAGAGGATCCCGATTTTCTTTTGAGTGAGAGGCTCAAAGACTTTTAGCACTACAGCTTCCTCTGGCGAGTTAGTTCAGCAACGGCAGACCAGTCCAGATCTTTGAGTTCGCTATCAACCAGCGCTTTTTCAAATAGTTCGTGCAGCACGGTTGCCACTGGAAGCTTGAGACCAAGATCTGCGGCAGCGTCTTCAACCAACTTGACGTCTTTTAGTCCCAACGCCATCGAGAAACCCGGTGGAGTGTATTTGCGATTCACAATCATTGGGCCGTAGCCCGCGTAGGCAGAGCCAGAGAAAGCTGTGTGAGTAAGGATTTCAACGAAGGTGTTTGGGTCAACGCCACCAGATTCCACCAGGGCCACAGACTCACCAATGGCCTGCAGCGCGTGAATCAGGTTGTAGTTAACACCCAGCTTCACCAGGTTTGACTTGGAGTGGTCGGTGCCAACATTCCAGTACTGAGCCGCCACCTTTTCAAAAACAACACTTGCAGCCTCAATGTCTTTGGCTGCGCCCGCGGCGACGATTAGCAGTTTGCCATTGGTGATGGCAATTGGTCGGCCAAGTACCGGCGCCGCGATGTAGCCGATTCCATGTTTACTGTGACGCTCGGCAAGGGTCTGCGATGCAACCGGACTCAGCGTTGACATGTTGATATGGATTGACCCATGCTTGGCTTTTTCAAGGTTCGCTTCGTTAAATACTTCAAGTGCGGCAACATCGTTGCTCAACATTGAAATAACAAAATCATTCTGCAAACTCTGTTGCAGTTCTGCCTTGCGAGCACCCTTATCTAGCAGTTCACCGATTTCCTTGGGTGAGCGATTCCAGATATCTAGATCAAAACCCTGATCCAGGATTCGATGAGCCATTGCAGTGCCCATGGAGCCTAGGCCAATTAGTGAAACACGAATTTTTTCTGACACGGATTATCCAATCAACTCGTTGCGAACAAATTCCAGTTCGCGACTTACGTACTCGATGATGTCGCCGGTCTTTAGTTCCGGAGGCAAAACATCCCAGGTGTAGGTTTCAATTTCAAGGTGATCCGAAAGCGGGTTAGCGCGATGCATCTTGAGTGCTTCTTGAACACCGAATCGAGTTGTTCGGAACGGACCAAGTTCCTCTAGGAACACCGGCACGTGAAAGTGGGTTCGCATCTCGGTAGCCACCGGGTTGGCTTCAAAGTCGTCCAGGGCCTCGCCAAGATTTAGGAACTTAGTGATCTTTCCGTTTTGCTTGAGTGAGGTTTGACTTAAATAAATCGTGTCTGTGAATCTGCGCAGTGCAGGAATTTTGTCTTGAGTTAATTCTTCAACCCAAAGCGATGCAGCTTCTTGCAGTTTGAAAATCGGAATTCCCGCATTGACAATTTTGGTAAGGGAATCGGTGATGTTTTCAAAGCCCACAGATTGGTGACCAATGTCAAAAACGATGCCCAGGTAGCGGCGCACTGCACCCTCTGCCTCGCTCAGCGGAATGCCAGCAACTTCGGCAAGCTCGCGAATGCCAGCGGGCGAGTAGATGCGATTCTCAAACCACTCAAGAGTTTCATCGGTAGTTTCTAGATAACAGGCCGGTTCTGGTTCAATTGCCAACTTCACGCGGCGGCCGGTGCGCTCTTCAAGAGCTCGCAAATGAGCTACCACTCTAAATACGTTTCGAGTGAACAACTGAATGTAGCTTTCGCCGTTCACGTTTGGCTTGAAAGCCAGGGGAGCGGTCTGAATCGATGGGTTGATGTGCGCTGGTGAAATCTCGGCCAAGATGTCGGCGATGGAGTTGGTGTAGTTGACTCGGTCGTCGGTGGTCCAGTCGGGTTCGTAGACCCGCTCCATGACGATCTCACCCTTGAATGGGCCGTAGGGGAAGGCGTTGACGGTGTAGACGTAGAGATCCTCGGCGGCCAGGAACTCCGATAGTGACTTGCGTTCGGCCGCACTCTCAGTGAGGGTCTTGGCCGAAGAGGCAGAGATTCGCAGGGAAACGGCGAACGGTGCATCTGGGGAGACACGTTTTTTGACCTGCGGAACGAATTCGCGGAGGCTAGCGTTCATCTCTGCCCAGGTGTCACCCAGGTGGACCAGCGTCGAATAACTAAGGTGGCCTAAGCCGTTTTTGAGTTCCATGGTGTCCTCCATCGCCTTTGATAACTACAAGTTTATGTGCAGTATGACTAAACGAATAATCACAATTTGACCACTATTTGGCCATTTTTTACATAAGGACTGAATATTTTGCCTTGAATCTGTAAGGTATTTCTTAAGTACAGCGCCCTGTGCAGGGCCTACGGACGACAGGGGATTCCATGCACTTCGATATTGGCGACGAGCTTCGAAGAGTACGCGTATCCCGCAAATTGAGCCTCAGAAGCGTGGCTTCTGCGGTGGGAGTCTCGGCAAGCTTGCTCTCGCAGGTTGAGACCGGCAAGACCCAGCCATCGGTATCTACTCTTTACGCTCTGGTGAATCACCTGGGCATCTCGCTAGACGGGCTAATGAAGGGTATGGGCCAGTCTGATGGCGAAACCCCTGATGGCGCAGGCTACGAAGACGGCCACCACGGAATAGTGCAACGCCGCAGCGAAAACCCATTGATTGAAATGGAAAACGGCGTGGTTTGGGAGCGCCTGGCTGACGGTGGTCGTGACGACGCCGATCCGCTGATGGTGACTTACGAACCCGGTAGCTCTAGTTCTGTTGAGGGCAAGATGATGCGTCACGATGCTCTTGAATACGGAGTGATCATTGAGGGAACTTTGACCCTGCGCATTGAAAACGAAGTGCACGAGATTTACCCTGGCGACTCATTTAGCTTTGATGCAAACCGTTTGCACATGTACGAAAACAATTCGGCAAAACCAGCGCGAGGTATTTGGTTTGTGATTGGCAACAAGGATTCCAAGAGTCAAGACTTGAGTAACCTAGGCCCAGCAAAGTCTGCATCACCTTCACTGCCGGCAAAGTCTGCCGTTGATGTACTCAACGTAATGGGTGATGCAAAGAGCCGAAAGCTAAACGGCCGCTAAGTCTGGTTGCTAAACCTGATTTCTTAATCTGTTTCCAAACTACTTTTCTAAACCAGCATGCTCAGCGGGTTCTCGATTCGCTTCACGAATGCCGCCAACCACTGCGCTGCCAATGCTCCGTCAACTGCTCGGTGATCGGCAGACAAAGTTACAGTCATGATGTTGGCAACAACAATCTGACCATCTACTACGATTGCGCGCGGCGATGCAGCGCCAACGGCCAAGATTCCCGATTGCGGTGGATTCAAAATTGCAGTGAATTCCTTGGTGCCAAACATGCCCAGGTTGCTAACTGCAAAGCTGCCGCCCTCTAGTTCTTCTTGGCGAAGTTTGCCTGCGCGTGCGCGACCAGCCAGTTCAGAAATCTCCATACTCAGATTGCTAAGCGAGCGTTTTTCAACTCCGCGAATTACCGGGGTCAGCAAGCCGCCATCGGTGGTTACTGCCACGGCGATATCTGCCGACTCGTACTTGTGCATAGCCTCGGCGTTCCAAACCACGTTGGACTCTGGAACATCCATCAGTGCGCTGGCCACTGCCTTCACGACGATGTCGTTCACCGAAATTTTCACCGGCGAAGACTCATTAATGCTCTTGCGAAGTTCAAGCAGTGCGTCAACCTTGCAATCTGCGGTGACGTAGAAATGCGGAACGGTTGACTTGCTCTCGGTTAGTCGCCTTGCAATTGCCCGGCGCATACCGGTGTGCGGAACCGTGACATAACTACTTGAGTATTCCTGCTTCGCCAGTTCGGAACTTGCCGAAAGAGTTGGCGTTGCGGTTGGCGTTGCAGCCGCACCGCTGGCAATGAATGCCTCAAGGTCTCGGCGTACCACGCGGCCCTGAGGACCGGTACCAACTATCTGCGAAATTTCTACACCGCGTTCACGCGCAATCTTGCGAACGATTGGGCTGACAAAACTGCGACCGTTGTCGACCGGTGCAATCGGTGCAACCGGAGCGGAAGCCGCAACCGGTGGTGCCACCGGAGGAGCGGCAGGTGCCGCTGGGGCAACCGGTGCAACGGGAGCAGCAGCCACCGGAGCTGCGGCAGCTGCCGCAGCTGTGGCCGAACCACCAAGGAGGGCATCACCGGCAGATCCATCTTCACCTGCACCAAGCAGAATGATGATAGGTGAACCAACCTCAACAGAGGCCCCGTCGGCAACCAGGATCTTGTAGACGGTGCCCTCAGCATCTGAGGCGTAATCAACTACGGCTTTCTCGGTTTCCATCTCGGCGATGATGTCGCCAACCTTCACCGATGCGCCAATTGCAACATTCCATTTAGACAAAACAATTTCTGTCGCACCGGCTGCGACCTCTGGCATGCGAATTAAAGTAGCCATTAGTTCTTTCCGAATCCTGCTGCGGCATTTTTCAAACCGGCAACGACCTCATCTGTTTTTGCAATTGCCGCACGCTCAAGCACCTTTGAAATACTTGGCGATGCTTCACCACCGTGAACTCGTTGAACAGGTTGGTCAAGGTAGTCGAAGTATCGGCGTTGAATTTCATCTGCCAACCAGCTTCCGTAGCTGGTACCTTGTGCACCTTGCTCAACAATCATCACGGCGTTGGTTTTCTTGATGCTGGCTTCGATTGTTGTCCAGTCGATGCTTGCTCGGTCAAGCCAGCGAAGATCGATTACCTCGGCATCGATTCCGGTTTGCTCAACTGCCTCAAGAGAGTGACTAACCATTGATAGGTAGGTCAACACGGTTAGATCATTACCGGCACGCTTAACCGCGGCTTTGCCAAATTCAATTTGGTAATCAAAATCACCGGCTGCAATCTCACCCTTTGATTGGTAAAGATCAACGTGCTCGATAACCAACACCGGGTCTTCTAATGCCAGCGCAGCATTCATCAAACCGATGTAGTCGAATGGGTTTGAAGCAGCAACGATGCGCCAGCCTGGTGAGGTGGCAAAAATACCGGCGGGATCCATCAGGTGTTGTGAACCGTAACCGGAACCCATGGCGACCTTGGTGCGGATTACAACCGGCACCGACGCGTCGCCACCAAACATGTGACGGGCCTTGCCGATTTGGTTGAATACCTGGTCGGCGGCAACCCACATGAAGTCTGGGTACATGAATTCAATTACCGGACGGAAGCGACCATCCAGAGCCATGCCGCCACCAAGACCGGCAAAAGCGTTTTCGCTAATTGGTGTGCCGAGCACACGGCTTGGGTACTTTTCAACCAAGCCCTTGGTTGCACCGTTGGTGCCACCCTTGAGTCGGTGGATGTCTTCACCCAAAACCACGATGCGGCTGTCGGTTTCCATTCGGCGATCCATCACCGCCGCCACCGCGTCAACAAAGCGCACCTCTTCTTTGGCGCCTGGGTGGGATTCGAATTCGGCTGTGCGGGCACCGGTCAACTCCGATGCATCGCCGCGAACGCCAACGTTTACGAAGTCGGTACTTGGCCAAAGTTCGGCGCGAATCTTGCGAGCGCCAGGCTTGCCGTCGGGGTCTGCTTCTAGAAGTTGATTCACGGCAAGTTCCATGGCCGCCTGCGCCTGAGCGCGAACGCCGTCTACCTGCTGCTGATCAATTAGGCCCAGGGCCATCATCTCTTTGGCAACACGAACCAGTGGATCGCGACCGCGCCACTGTTCCTCTTCATCTTTTGGACGATAACCAAACGCACTACCCGGGAACGGACCGTTTTGGTGGAAGAAGCGGTAGACCTCGGCCTCGATGATCGCAGGGCCATTGCCCGCGCGAGTGTGAGCCGCAATTTCTTGCATCGCCAAGTGCACTGCCAGCGGATCCATGCCATCAACGCGCCAGCTTGGAATACCAAAGCCAGTTCCGCGACCAGAAAGACGTTCCTCGGCGGTTACCTCTGAAACGTGAGTTGAAACTGCGTACAAATTGTTCTCGATGAAGAAAACCAGTGGGATATCCCAGGCTGCGGTTAGGTTCATGGTCTCGAGCACTGAGCCAATATTCACCGCGCCATCGCCAAAGTAACTAACGGTTAGGTCGCTGGTAGCCGAGTGCTGCTGAGCCCATGCGTTACCGGCACCAAGTGGAACGCCGCCACCCACGATGGCGTTGGTGCCAAGTGCACCGGCTTCCTTCCACTGCAAGTGCATGGAGCCACCGCGTCCGCGGCAGTAACCCTGAGCCAGACCAAGAATTTCGGCAAGGGTGCGCTGCAGCACTTCTTGAATTGGTGCGTTTACCAGGTTGGTCACATCAAGACCGTTTGGTGCAACGTAGCCGATTGCCTTTGCCAAGAACTGGTGGTGTCCGCGGTGTGAACCGTTAACCGCATCGGTTGCACGAAGGCCAACGATTGAACCAACCGCGCCACCTTCTTGACCAATGCTTGAGTGGGCTGGACCGTGCACTAGACCTTCACCGGCAAGTTGCAGCACGGTCTCTTCGAAGGCGCGAATCAGATGCATCTGACCCAGCATGGTTTCGAGCAGGTGCGGATCGGCATTGCGCCAGTCCTCGGCGGTGGTGCGAAGCTCAACCCATGGTTCTTTAGGGGATAGCGGGATTCTCTCGGTCATCTTTGACTCCAATGTTGTTGGTGCTTGGGGCAGGCCTGTTGGGTGTTATTCCTAACCAAAAGAATAGCCAAATGTATCCAATTCACACAATTATTTTGCTAAATACTTATGAAAATGAGATTTATAGGCCAAAATGTATCCAATTAGAGCATTTAGGAGTTTTCATGAGCTCAGGAATCCCGGGTCTTAGGGGCACCGACCACATTGGCTTTACCGTGCCCGATATCGAGGAGGCCACGGTCTTCTTCAGAGACATAATTGGCTGCGAGCTGGTCTACAACCTTGGGCCGTTCCAGAGTGATGATGACTGGATGGCCGAGCACATGAACGTGCACCCGCGCACCATCATGAAGCAGATTCGGTTTTTCCGCTGCAAGTTTGGTTCAAACTTTGAGATCTTCGAATACCAGTCCGCTGACCCCGATGGCCCTCGTCCGCAGCCACGCAACAGTGACATTGGTGGTCACCACCTTTGCTTTTACGTTGACCATATGGATTCGGCAGTGGCATATCTAAAGAAAAACGGAATCAGGGTTTTGGGTGAACCAACCAAGAGCGCGAACGCCAGCCTTGGACAGACTTGGGTATATTTTTTGAGTCCCTGGGGAATGCAATTTGAATTGTGCACCTATCCAGACGGCAAGGCCTATGAGAAAGACGCAAAGGTAAAGTTGTGGCACCCAGCTCACCCAGCCGAGTAGCGGCCACGCTGCGCGAAGAGATTCTTAACGGAACTCTGGCCCCGGGCGAAAGAATTGTTCAAGAAGATCTAGCGCTGCGATTCGGCGCCAGCCGCCAACCGGTTCGCGATGCGCTTCGCCTGCTAGAAGGTGACGGGTTGGTGACCCTCAAGCCAAACGCCGGAGCTTGGGTATCAAAACTTTCCGAGCGCGAATGTGACGAAGCATATTTGGTGCGCGAACGCCTGGAGCCACTGTTGCTTTCTCAGAGCATTCCAAATCTCACCGATGCGCAGCTCGCCAGGCTAAAGACTCTGGTGACAGAAATTGAAAAGACTACAGACATCGAAAGTTTCCTAAGACTGGACCGAGAGTTTCATCTGCTTTCTTACGCCGGTGCGCAAGATGGAATGCTCAGTGAGTTTGTTGAGCGCATTTGGAATACCACGCAGCACTATCGCCGAGCATTTGCCAAACTAAATGACTTCGCAAATTCTGAGGTAACTCACATGGAGCACAAATTAATTTTGGATGGAATTTTGCGCAAGGATTCGCAGCAAGCCGAATCTGCACTTGAGGGACACATTCGTAGAACCCGCGTCACGCTTTCGCAGCACAAAGAACTTTTTAAATAGGTTTCTCGTAAATCACAAATTCTGACTTGGTTGCCAAAGCGTCATAAAGTCTCTGCGCAGTGGTGTTGTCTCGATGAGTTTGCCAATACAGTTTTCGCGCCCCGCGCTCTTTGCCAAAGTTTGCGGTGGCTTCAATCAACGCCCGGCCGAATCCCTGGCCACGCACACTGGGGTCAACGAACAGGTCTTCTAGATACAGGTCTTGATTTTGGCTCCAGGTTGAATGAGTGAAGGACGCGTGGGCGATTCCAACAATTTGCTCGTCAACCTCAAGCACCAAACCGTAAATACCGCAATCGGAATCAATCAAGCGCTCAAAGGTTAATTGGGTTTGCTCTTCGGAAAGTTCGTGCTGGTAGAAAACCAGGTACTGGTCCCAGAGTGGGCGCCACTGTGGGTAGTCGGTTTTACTTAACGCGCGAGTCTTCATCAGACTCTTCATCTTCGTCTTGAGTGTCCTCGTCGGCATCGCTGTCTTCTGGGTAGAGGTCTGCCCATTTGTCGACGTACTGGTCATCGGTGTCTGACGGGTGTCCGATTTCCTTTTCAAGCGCGGTTAGGTCAGTGCTTGGGCTGAAGTACTTCAGCTCGCGAGCCACCTTGGTGTGCTTGGCTTTTTGACGGCCACGACCCATGTCGAGCCCCCTAACGAATGATTGAGCGCGGAAAACACGCTGGAAACATAAGAAATCTAACGCCTATTTTAGCAGTCCGGTTGCCAGAGCTTGCCCAAGCAGCACAGCTGTGGATGAGAGCACCAGGTTGGTCAAAATGTTCAAAAGCCCCTGGGCCAGCCGACCGCGACGCATAAATTCAACCGTTTGAGCCGCAAAGCTACTGAAGGTTGACAGACCCCCGGCTAGGCCAGTGATCAAGATGATGGCCCAAAAAAAGTTTTGACTGCCGGCCATTAGGCCCACCAAAAAAGACGCTGCTACGTTGCCAGCAAGGATTCCCCAGGGCAACATACCCTGCCACTCGGCCAAATAGAGGCGAAGCACCGATCCAAGTCCGCCGGCAATCGCCACTGCAAAAATCAACAGTCCAAATTCCAAGGTCATTTGGTGTCACCGTCCAAACGATTTTTTGACCGTGAAATCACAAAGGCCAACCAGTAGGCACCAAGTCCAAGTCCGGTGATTAGTAAAGTGCCAACAATCGCGCCCCAGCCGATGCCTTGATTAGCTAAACCCTGCGTGTAGAGAACAATCAGTGCCGCAAAACTACTCATGGTTGTAAACCCGCCGGCAAAGCCAACTTTCCAGAGCGCGTTCAGGGTATCGGTGTCATATTTTTTATTGCCGTTTAACCAACCGATAAGAGCTGCACCAGCCAGGTTTACAAAAACTATTGAGGGCAAATCTCCGAATGCGAAAAACAGAGCAAAACGAATCAACGTGCCAAGCGCCCCACCTAAAAAGGTGAGGCGAATGGTCGTGCTGTTGATCTGCATGGTTACTCGGCGTCAGCCTTAATTTTTGGCTTTGCCTTGGTACGAGTCTTGCGCACTCCGGCAACTTCTTTTGACTTTGTGCCCAGGTTGTAGGTAGAGGCAAGTCCAAGCAGCAAGAAGAAGGCTGCGGCCCAACCGGTTGCCTTCATGCCATCGGTGAATCCATCGGCTGCGGCTACGGTTACCTGGTTAGCGACATCCTGAGGCATTCCCTGTGACGTCAGGAACTGTGGAATTGCAATAATCGCGGCTCCGGCAGAGTCGGCAACTGGTCCGGCAATCTGCTCGGCAATTATTTGACGAGTTGGTGCGTCAACGACTGACAATCCTGGCAGGTTAACAATGCGAGTCTCGATTGAGGCCTGGGTAGAAGTGAAAAGTACGGTACCCAAAACTGCAATGCCGAGGGCTGAACCAATCTGACGAACGGTTGACTGCGAACCTGAAGCCTGACCGGTTTTTTCCATTGGAACATCAACCATGATCACGCCGGTTAGCTGTGCGGTGGCCAATCCAATTCCAATTCCGTAAATTGCTAGGAATGGCGCGATGCCTTGCCAGCCACCAGATGTTGACGCAATAAACGCGATTCCGGCAACGGCAATCAGTTCTAGAAATACACCGATTCGAACGGCATTAGTTGCAGAAAGTTTTCCGCTTAGTGCACCGCCAACTGCAGAGGCTAGGAATGCTCCACCGGCAAGCCACAGCAAGACGAGCCCAGATGAAATTGCGCTGAGTCCCTGAACGTTCTGCAACCAAAGTGGAATCGCGAAGAGCAAACCAAACTCACCCATTGAGATGATTCCCGCGGCAATCGAACCGTTTCTAAAAGAAGCGATGCTGAACAGGCCGAGGTCAAGAATTACATTTTTCTGAGCCTTCTCGCGTGAGCGTTCCCAAAGAACAAACAGTACGGTTGAAATTACGAAGATGGCTAGCGATACCGGAATCACGGAGATGCCGGTGGTTGGCCACTTGAAGTCACCAATCGCAAACTGGTTGGCCGGGTTCACGTTCCACCAGCCGTAGGCACGACCCTCAATCAGACCAAAAACCAGGGTAGAGAACATGATCACCGAGATACCGGCACCAACCCAGTCAATTCGACCCTCGCGCTGCGCTTGCTTTGATTCGGTAGCAAAAATCAAAAGACCGATGATGATGATTAGCCCAAGCGGAGCGTTGATGTTAAAAGCCCAGCGCCAATCAAAATCGGTGGCAAGCCAACCGCCAAGCACCGGACCAACCGCAACCATTCCACCGATGGTTGAACCCCAAACCGCAAATGCGATTCCACGTTCTTTACCTTGGAAGGTTGCGTTTACCAATGACAGCGTAGTTGGTAGCACCATTGCGCCACCAACACCCTGAGCGATACGCGCCAAAATCATTGAGGAGGCATCGGTTGAGAAACCAGCCCAGATTGAAGCAAGGGTAAAAATGAAAATACCGATGATCAAAAGTTTGCGACGACCAATGCGGTCACCGATAGTTCCCCAAACCAAAAGCAGTGCAGCAAAAACTAGAACGTAGCTTTCTTGCACCCACTGAACTTCAGTTGAACTCAGTCTTAGGTCGGCGATTACCGCCGGGAAAATTGTGTTGACAATAGTTCCGTCAATGATGACCAGAGAAATCGCCAAGGAAATAAATAGAAGACCGATCCAACGGTTTGGGGTTTTAGACATAGCCCCAGACTACCGGCTGGGCTGAGCCTTTCTTAGGCCAAAGCAAGCAAAAGGCTGGCACTTAGAGTCAGCGCAATACCAATCTTCTGGGTGGTGGCAACATGTTCTTTCAGCACCAGTCGAGCCAAAAGGATTGTGCCCAGAGGGTATAGCGCAGTGAGCACACCAACCACGGTGAGTGCACCGGTGCGCGAGGCAAGCGTAAAGAAAATATTTGCCCCGGCATCAAGAACGCCAGCGGCCATGATGGTCAAGAAAATCTTTGAGGTGATTGGCCCATGTTCAATTCGACCAAAACTGCCGGCCTTGATTTTGCGATTGCGCAGCACCGTGATCAGCACCACTGACCCAAGCAAAATTGCCGCCGTGGTGCGCATCACAATTATGGGTGCGATTCCAGAGTCGTAAGGAGACCGGGCCAGGCTGGTGACCGCGATGCCAATTCCGGTACCGGCGATGATAGCCAGAATGATTGCTCGCGGCTTTGGCATGAGAACGATCTCACCGTTCTTTGAAGAAGGTGGCACAAAGCCCACCAACACCACGGCAAGTAGCGCAAGAGCAATCGCAACCCAACCAATTGCCGAAAAACTTTCGCCCAGCAAACTAACCCCAATAACCGCCGGAACGATTGCAGAAACCAGTGCACCAAGTGGCGAGATGATTGAGATTGGCCCGAGTGCCAGGGAAGCGTAAAGCGCTAACAGCGCAACAACTGAGCTAAGCCCACCCATTAGCCCCCAGAAGAAAGCCTGCTCTGAGAACTCGCCGCCCATGAACGGCAACAGCAAAACCAAAACCACTAGGCCAGACATTGAGGCCAGCGCGGTAACCGTGACCACTCTAATTTGGCGTGAGGCAATGGCCGCAAAAAAGTCAGCGGCACCGTAGGTCACGGCAGTGAGTAATCCCAGGATCGCGGTGATCATTTTGGTTTTGACTAGATGGTGCTTGCGTCAATCACAAAGCGGTAGCGCACATCGGCTGCCACTACACGATTCCAAGCGGCATCGATAGTCGCCGGATCAGTTGCGTCGAGCATTTCAATTGAGGCACCGATTTTGTGTTGCGCGGCAAAGTCCAACATCTCTTGAACTTCAATTTGGCCACCAACCTGCGAACCGCTAATTGAACGACGATTACCGGTGACGCTGAAAACATTGAAGCTCTGTTTGTCAACCGGAAGACCAACAAACACCAAGGCGCCATCCAACTTGATCATGCTTAGCAAATCATCAACCGGAATATCCGCGCTGGTGGTGTTCAAAATAAAATCAAACTTATTTTTCAGATCAACAAAAGTTTGCTGGTCTGAGGTTGAGCGATAGTCAACCGCACCAAAAGAAAGTGCATCTTCTTTTTTACTTAGCGAGTGGCCAAGCACGGTTACCTCGGCACCAAGTGCAACAGCAAACTTAACCGCAAGGTGACCAAGACCGCCCATGCCAAGAATCGCAACCTTTTTACCCGGTCCGGCCTTCCAGTGCTTCAAAGGTGAGTACACGGTAATACCTGCGCAAAGCAGCGGTGCGCATTCGGCAAGGTTTACGCCATCAGCAATGTGCAGCACGAAGTGTTCATCGGTAACAATTTCCTTTGAATAGCCGCCGTACTCAACGTCACCGTTGTAGGCGTATCCGTTGTAGGAACCAACCGGACCCTTCTCGCAGTAGCTCTCAAGATTTGATTTGCAGGCATCGCATTCGCGACACGAATCAACAAAAACTCCCACGCCAACGGTTTGACCAATTTTGAACTTGGTTACCTCGGCACCTACTTCAATAATCTCACCGATAATTTCGTGACCCGGCACCATTGGGAAAATATCGTTGCCCCATTCGCTGCGCGCCTGGTGGACATCGGAGTGGCAAATACCGGAATAGCTAATTGCAATTCGAACATCTTTGGCGCGCACCGCACGGCGCTCAATGGTGCCCTTAGTAATAGGTGCATTGGCCTGGTTAATTAGAAGCGCATTAGTTGTGGTCATGGGTTCAGCCTAAGCCGAGGCGAGTTCAAATAAGTACCCGGTTTGGCGAACCCGGATAAAGCAAAACCCTCTCCGAAGAGAGGGTTTACTTGTGGCTCCGACCGGCATCGATCCGGTGACCTAACGATTTTCAGTCGTTCGCTCTACCAACTGAGCTACAGAGCCTCGAGCAGTTACCTGCCCGATTTACTAAAAGCCCCTCTAATGAAGGGCTTTAGTAAAGCGATCCTGACGGGACTTGAACCCGCGACCTCCGCCGTGACAGGGCGGCGCTCTAACCAACTGAGCTACAGGATCTAGTTGCTACTAGCCATCTATTGGTGACCCCAACGGGATTCGAACCCGTGCTACTGCCGTGAAAGGGCAGCGTCCTAGGCCACTAAACGATGGGGCCTACAAAGAGATACTTCATAGCACCAAGAGCCAAGAATACTGGGTGAGATGGCCGATGGCAACCCGAGAATCATTCACAGGTAGCCTTCAGCCTCTTATAAAGGGGTGCGTGTTAGTTTCGAAACTATGACAATCCGTGTTTCTCGCGCCCTGATCGCTACATTTGCGGTTTCTGGACTGATTTTCACCGGTTTGACCGTGGCCCCTTCTTTTGCGGTGCCTAGCTATCCGTCGGCTGCCGAGGTTGCTGCCGCCAAGAATAATGTGACTAAAAAGAAGGCGATGATTGCTCGGCTTGAAAAAATCATTGCCGATCTTGCCGCCGAAGCCGCCGACCTGGGCCGCACCGCTCAGATAAAGGGTGAGACCTTTAACCAGGCCCAAGAAAAAGTAGACATTATTTCTGCCAGGGTAAACAGTTTGCAGTCTCAGGCTGACGCGGCAAATGCCGCAGCCGATGAAGCGCAGGCACAGCTTGGCAAGATTGCCGCGCAGATGCAAAAAGATGGTGCCACCGGCGGAACCGCCATGACTCTGTTTTTGAATTCCGGTGAAGCAGACAATTTGCTTTACCAACTTGGCGCACAAGAAAAAGTTGCCCAGCAGTCAGATGTGATTTACCGCCGCTCGATTGAGAAGCAGCAGTACGCGCAATCGGTGACCGATGAACTTAACGTTGCCAAAAAAGAATTAGCAGCAACCGCCGCAATTGCCAAAGCAGCTTTTGTTGAAGCCCAGAATGCAGCGAATGCGGTGCAGGCAAAAGTCGATGAAAATAATCGACTCAACAAAACTTTTTACTCGCAGCTAGCAAGCCTTCGAAACACCGCCGCCGATCTTGAGCGCCAGCGCGCCGAGGGTCTGGCTGCCGAAGCAAGGCAGAACGCGGGCAAGACTATGCCAACTGCGCCTGAGTTGTACGACGTTGGACCAGCCAACGCGGCCAAGGTTGATGGAATGTTTGCCTTTGCAAAACAGCAGCTGGGTGAACGCTATGTTCTAGGCGGTATGGGCCCAGATGTTTGGGACTGTTCGGGAATCACCAAGGCTGCCTATGCGGCGGTTGGTGTTTACATTGGCACACACTCGGCAACCAACCAGTTCCGCACCATGGCGTATGCCAAGAAGTTGATTCCGCTGCAGCAAGCTGTTAGCGGTGACCTGATGTGGTACACCGAGTCCAGTTCTTTTGACGGCGATAAATATCACGTAGTGCTCTACATGGGTGGTGGCATGATGCTTGAGTCGCCGAACCCAGCGCGAACCGTGCGAATTGTTCCGCTTCGCTACGGTGAACTTTTCCCATACGCTGGGCGACCAACCGCAAACTAATTTAGGCAGCAAAAAGTACTCACACAAAGACTGAAGGGTCCCCACTGGGGACCCTTCTTTCAAAAAACTTAATCGACACCAGTGGCGGCTTCGATTAGAGCGTCCTAGTGGCCGCTCTCGAATCTCGCGTACGCCTCTTTGATTAGACGCTCAGCAACATCTTTACCCTGCCACTCGCCAACCTTTACCCACTTGCCCGGCTCTAGATCTTTGTAGTGCGAGAAGAAGTGATGCAGTTCTTTCTTTAGCTGCTCAGGAACGTCGTTGATGTCCTGGATGTGTGCGTAGCGAGGGTCCTTGGTCTGCACGCAGATAACCTTCTCATCGATGCCACCATCGTCTTCCATAGGAAGCACGCCAACCGGGCGAACATCAACAACCACACCGGGGAACACCGGGAACTCAAGAATGACTAGCGCGTCTAGTGGGTCGCCATCGCCACCCAGGGTCTTGTCGAAGAAACCGTAGTCGATTGGATAAACAAAAGGAGTGAAAAGAACGCGGTCAAGGTGCACGCGACCGGTCTCGTGATCAACTTCGTACTTATTGCGTGATCCGCGAGGAATTTCAATTACTGCTTCGTAACCCATGGGTCTCCTAAATAGGCTTATGGCAAGAGGTGCTTGCACAACTTCTAAAAGATTACCGAAAGAACACCGATGCCCGAATCGCGACCAAGACTTACCCCGGCAATTGCCGATGTGCGTCGAGCCGTGCGCGAATGTTTAGAGCAAGCCGGAATTCAAGCCGATGACCTGGTGCTGGTGGCCTGCTCGGGCGGTGCCGATTCGTTGGCACTGGCCGCGGCCGCGGCATTTGAAGGCCCAAGATTTTCGGGAAGAGCCGGCGAAAGCAATGGCGTGCGAGTTGGCGCGGTGGTCATCGATCACGGCATGCAACCGGGTTCCGCTGAAGTTGCCGGTGAGACCGCACACAAGTTATCGGTGTTGGGTTTGTACCCGGTTGAAATTCGCACTGTAAATGTGGGCACCGATGGCGGACCCGAGGCAGCTGCCCGAACTGCAAGATACGCGGCCATCGATAAAGTCGCCGAAGAGACTGGCGCGAACGCGGTGTTGCTTGGCCACACCTTGAACGATCAGGCCGAAACAGTGCTGCTGGGTTTGGCTCGTGGCTCAGGTGGCCGAAGCCTGAATGGCATGGCGGCGGTTTCTGGCAACTACCTGCGCCCGCTGCTTGGAATCACTCGGCAAACCACAGAAGCCTTTTGCACCGATAGTGGCCTGGAGCCATGGCACGATCCGATGAATAAGGATCAGGCCTACACCCGGGTGCGGGTGCGCGAAAATCTGATGCCAGCACTAGAGGCCGAGCTGGGCCCGGGCATGGCCGAAGCGCTGGCCCGAACCGCCGAAACCCTGCGCGAAGACGAAGAGGTGCTGGCCGAGCTGGCCCTAGGCGCTTATAAGAAGGTTGCCCAAGAGCGGGCCACCAGAATCGATATCGGTGTTGCAGAATTTAGGGCGCTGCCACTGGCCATTCGTCACCGCGTGATCGCGCTCGCCGCATTGGTTTTGCAAGCGCCGATGCTGGCCCGGGTGCATATTTTGGCTGTGGATGCCCTTGTGGATGACTGGCACGGACAGAAACCGCTGACTCTGCCAGGCATTAGAGTTGAACGCACGGGTGAAACCATTGCCCTACACACCACAAAAACTCTCAAAACAGGAGCCTGCTAAGTGGACCTTTCGAAGGTAAGCGACCAAATTACAAAGGTGCTCGTCACCGAGGAACAAATCAACGAAAAGGTTGCTGAACTAGCGGCAGAGCTAGATAAGAAGTACGCCGATAAAGATGTTCTGCTGGTTGGTGTGTTAAAGGGTGCGGTCATGTTTATGGCTGACCTATCGCGCGCGATGCAGATTCCGGTGCAAATGGACTGGATGGCCGTATCTTCCTATGGTTCAGGCACCGTTTCTTCAGGTGTAGTGCGCATTCTTAAGGATTTAGACGCCGATGTGCTTGGACGTCACGTTGTAATCGTTGAAGACATCATTGATTCAGGCCTGACCCTCAGCTGGTTGGTTGGCAATCTGGAGGCCCGCGGTGCCGCCAGCGTTGAGGTTGTGGCATTGCTTCGTAAACCTGCTGCGGCAAAGGTGGAAGTAAATGTGGGTCTTGTTGGTTTTGATATTCCGAATGAGTTTGTAGTTGGCTATGGACTCGACTATGCCGAGGGATACCGCACGCTAAAGGGCGTTGCAGTTCTTTCGCCAGCTGTTTATTCATAAGAAAGGTATGAGGCACCGCCTCGATTATGAACTTCAAAAAAATTCTTGCTGGTCCATTTGTTTGGATCTTCGTTGCCGTCATGGTGTTGCTAATTGGCTCAAACATGGTCAATGGCAACAGCATCAAGACCGTGGATACCGCCTACGGACTCAAGCTGATTCAGCTTGGCCAGGCTAAAGAGGTCACCGTGCTAGGCACCGATCAGCGCGTTGACGTGGTGCTTGATTCACCGGACCCAAAGTATGGCGACCACATTCAGTTCTATTACGTGGCACCGCGCGGCGTTCAGGTTGCTGAGATCATTGCCCAGTCTGAAATCACCGAGGGCTACAACGATGACGTGCAGACCACCCCGTGGTACCTGGCGCTGCTTGGCACACTTTTGCCGTTCGTGATCATCGGTGCAATTTTCTGGTTCCTGATGTCAGGTTTGCAGGGTGGCAACAGCAGGGTTATGAACTTTGGAAAGTCAAAGGCAAAGCTGGTCACCAAGGAAACTTCAAACGTGACCTTTGCCGATGTTGCCGGTAGCGACGAAGCGCTCGAAGAGCTAACTGAGATTAAAGAATTTTTGAAGGAGCCAGAGAAGTTCCAAAAGGTGGGCGCCAAGATTCCACGCGGTGTGCTGTTGTATGGTCCGCCGGGAACCGGTAAGACACTTTTGGCCAAGGCGGTTGCCGGTGAGGCCGGGGTTCCGTTCTTTGCAATCTCAGGTTCTGACTTTGTTGAAATGTTTGTTGGTGTTGGTGCATCTCGCGTGCGCGATTTGTTTGAGCAGGCCAAGCAATCTGCGCCGGCAATTATTTTCGTAGATGAAATTGATGCGGTTGGTCGTCACCGCGGTGCCGGAATTGGTGGCGGAAACGACGAACGCGAGCAAACCCTCAACCAGTTGCTGGTGGAGATGGATGGTTTTGATTCCAAGACCAACGTGATCTTGATTGCGGCAACTAACCGCGCCGATATTCTTGACCCGGCATTGCTGCGCCCAGGTCGCTTTGATCGCCAGATTGGCGTTGGCGCACCAGATCTGCTTGGTCGCGAGCAAATCTTGAAGGTGCACGCAAAGAACAAGCCAATCTCTGACGAGGTAGACATGGCCAGCGTTGCACGACGCACACCTGGTTTCACCGGTGCCGACTTGGCAAATGTTTTGAACGAGGCAGCGTTGTTGACCGCGCGTCAAAACGAAAAAGAAATTTCTGCCGCAACCCTTGACGAGGCAATCGATCGCGTTATCGGTGGACCGCAGAAGAAGTCGCGACTCATGCAAGACCGCGAGCGTTTGAACACTGCGTATCACGAAGCAGGTCACGCACTGGTTGCTGCTTCGTTGAACAACAGCGATCCGGTTTCAAAGGTGACAATTTTGCCGCGCGGTCGCGCGCTTGGTTACACCATGGTGTTGCCACTTGAGGATCGCTACAGCGTTTCACGCAACCAGTTGCTTGACCAGATTGCTTACGCAATGGGTGGCCGCGTTGCCGAAGAAATTGTTTTTCACGACCCAACCACCGGTGCATCAAACGACTTTGAAAAGGCCACCAACATCGCGCGCGACATGGTGATCAAGTACGGCTTCTCGGCCAAGCTTGGCGCCACCTCGTTCGGTAACAGCGGTGAGGTTTTCATTGGTCGAGATATGGCTCAGGCTCGCGAATATTCTGAGGCTACTGCGCAGCAGATTGACGCCGAGGTTCGCCTGATTCTTGATGCCGCTCACGACGAGGCCTACAAGGCACTGATGACCAACCGCAAGGTGCTTGATGCCATGGCCAAGGAGCTAATGGAGCGCGAGACACTTCAGGCCGAGGACATCGCCAAGATTTTCAAGCCAGTCAAGAAGCTACCTAAGCGCCCTCAGTGGTTGAGCAAGAAGTCGCGCCCGGTTTCAAAGCAGGGTCCGATTGCGATTCCAGACAAGGGTTCAAATGCGGCGCGCGCTCGCGCTGCCAAGGCTGAGGCTGCCGCCGAGGCAAAGGCCGTGGCCAAAATGCCAGCGGCTAAAAAAGCTGCGGCAAAGAAGGTCGCCGCCAAGAAGCCGGCTGCAAAGAAAACTGTCAACAAGAAGTGATTGATGCCGAACGCGTAAAAAAGGCGGTTGTTGAATTAATTTCGGCAATCGGTGAAGACCCAACCCGTTCGGAATTGTTAGCCACTCCAGAAAAAGTTGCCGTTGCATATGGTGAATTTTTCAAAGGCGTTGGCGTGGATGAAAAAGAAGTTCTTGCAGAAACGTTTGCTGCGGAGCACAACGAGGTTGTAATTCTCAAAGACATCGATTTTGTATCGATGTGTGAGCACCACCTATTGCCGTTTACCGGTGTCGCCCACGTTGCCTACCTGCCATCCGATCGCGTGATTGGTTTGGGTAGATTACCCAAGCTGGTTGAGCTAGTTGCAGCTCGCCCGCAATTACAAGAAAACCTAACCGCGCAAATTGCGGATGCACTTGAGCAGGGTCTTGGGACCAAGGGCGTCGTGGTAGTTATTGAAGCTCGCCACCACTGCGTAATTTCGCGTGGCGCAAGACAACCAGAGGCCAACACCATCACAATGGCTGCCCGCGGTTGCTACTCGGAGCCCGCATCGCGTGCCGAGGTAATGGCACTTATTTCTAAGTAAAGATGCAGACCAATAATCCGGCTCCAAAAATTATGGGGGTGCTAAATGTCACCCCGGATTCTTTTAGCGATGGCGGCCAATTTGATTCGCTTGCTGCCGCGCTTGATCACGCCCGTGTGCTGATTATCGGTGGAGCAAACATCATTGATGTTGGTGGAGAATCAACCAGACCGGGTGCGCAGCGAATCAGCACCGATGAAGAACTCGCCAGAGTTATTCCGGTGATTGAGGCCTTGAGTGCCGAGTTGCTAAACACCGGTCGCAACGACGTGCAGATTTCTATTGACACCATGAACGCGTCAACAGCTTTGGCCGCGCTGGCCGCCGGTGCAAAAATCATCAACGATGTATCCGGTGGTTTGGCCGATGAAAAAATGTTCTCGGTGGCCGCTGCCACCGGTGCAACGCTTGTGATTTCGCACTGGCGCGGTTTCAGCACTGAGATGGATCAACTAAATCAGTATCAAGATGTTGCCCGCGAGGTTGCCATTGAACTAAAAAACCGAATCGATGCCGCTTTGGCAACCGGGGTCAGCAAGGGAAAAATTGTGATTGACCCGGGTCTTGGTTTTGCCAAAGACATGGATCAGAACTGGAAGCTTGTGGCCAGGCTAGATGAGCTGGAAAAGCTTGGCTATCCAATTCTGGTTGGAGCCTCACGCAAGCGATTCATCGCCGGGGCGCTGGATGCCGACCTAGAGGTATCAGATTCCGGTGTAGGGACCATCTCAAATAATCGCCGCGATCTGGCAACCGCCGTGCTGACCGCACTGCTGATGCAGCGCAAAATGTGGGGAGTGCGGGTGCACAACGTGGTTGCCACCTCTGACGCAATCGCCATCGTTCAGGCGCTGCGCGACTCCAATTAGGCTTTAGCCATGGCCAAAACCCTAAAGATAAAGCTCACCGGGCTCAGGGTTTTCGCGCACCACGGAGTTTTTGATTTTGAACGCCAAAACGGCCAAGACTTTTACATCGATGCCACCGTTTGGGTGGCGGCCAAGGGGCTGGAGTTTAGCGATGACCTCAGTCGTACGGTGCATTACGGCGATCTGGCCAAGGCGCTGGTCGACAACGTAAAGACCCAGCCGGTTGACCTGCTGGAAACCCTGGCTCAGCGTCTTTTAGATTTGGTACTCAACTGGGGAGGCCCAGCCGGTCCGGTTGCCAAGGCAAAAATAACCGTGCACAAACCCAACGCTCCCATCGTTTACGAATTCAACGACGTGTCAGTCACAGTGAAGGGCAAGCGCGAGGATTCACATAAATCCGGAGACGCAAACTGATGGCCGAACCGGTTCGCGCAATTTTGGCGATTGGTGGCAACCTTGGCAAGCGCCGCAAGACAATCCGTTCGGCCCTCAAGGCACTGGCTGTTACACCGGGAATTAAAAAGGTGATTTGCTCACCGCTGGTTGAATCGTCGGCAGTTACAGCTGATGGCGTTGATGAATCTAAGCCAAATTATTTAAACGGTGTGGTGCAAATTCAAACCACGCTAAAGCCTAAAGAATTGCTCGAAGAAATTCGTCGCATTGAAACAGAGCATGGTCGCGTGCGTCTGGAGCGATGGGGATCGCGCACCCTAGACATTGACATCATTACCTATGGTGATTTGCTCAAGGCTGGAAAGGAATTGACCATTCCTCATCCGCGGGCATTTGAACGGGCATTTGTATTGGTGCCCTGGGCCATGTTGGAACCCGATGCCGTTCTGCCGGGCCACGGTTCTGTAAAAGAACTGGCTGCACCGATGCAAAGCGAAGTCTGGCTGGCAAAATGAGCTATCAAAAGTTAGCGCAGGTAAATAAGTGAAGCCAACTAAAATTATGACTCTGGTTGGTTGGGCGGTTTCAGCCACCACAGCCGGTTACCTGTTGCCAAAACTTTTAGTGAATTCCGGCGGAGCCATTCCCATTTCCCCGTGGAACATCATCATTACGCTGCCACTCATCGGAATCGTATTGATCGTGGTTGCGATACCAATGTTTAAATATCGCAAGGCTCTGATTTCGCGAGCAAAGGATGCGGCTAAACCAAGACCCATGCCAATGAATCCATTTTTTGCCGTGCGATTGGTTTTGCTGGCCAAGGCGATTTCAATTTCTGGCGCAATCTTTAGCGGCTGGCACTTGGGTGTGGTCTGGTTGCAACTCACCTCTCCGGTGGTTCCGTCATCCACCTTGCAAAACGTGTTGGGCCTGATTGGCGCTCTGCTCATGACGATTTGCGCAATTATCGTTGAAAGAATTTGCCGCATTCCCGATGACGGCACAGCCACTGCAAATTTGGAGTTACAGGTTGACTAGCGGCCGCCTTAGCGTGGGAGTGGTTGGAGCGGGCCCGGTGGGTGCAGTGCTTGGCCAAGCTCTTGCTGCTGCCGGGCACCAAATTGTTGGCATCGCCACCACCGATGCGGCAAACATTGAGCGCGCAGAGGCACTGCTGCCGCAGGTGGCAGTTATTTCCGTACCGCAGATTATTCAGCAGTCTGATTTAGTTTTGCTTGCCATCCCCGCGGAAGAAATTGAAAAGACGGTCGCAGGCATTGCCGAGGCCGGTTTGTTTAGAGCGGGCCAATTATTGGCGCACACCGCGGGTGAGTTTGGTTTTGGAATTTTAGAGCCCGCCGTCAGCAAGGGTGTGATTCCACTCGCGATTCACCCAGCCATGACTTTCACCGGCACCTCAGTTGATTTATCGCGAATTCGTGAGAGCTATTTTGCCGTCGCCGCACCCAATGTTGCATTGCCGATTGCTCAAGCGCTTGTTATTGAGATGGGCGCTGAGCCCATTGTGATTTCCGAACAAGATAGAAAAACCTACTTTGAGGCAATCAGCGTTGCGAACAATTTCTCTAAGCTCATAGTTAATCAATCAATTGGCTTACTAGAGTCAGTGGGAGTAGAAAACGCGCGATCGGTTTTGGCACCGGTGATTCGAAGCGCGGTAGAAGAAGCCTTAGCCGAAGGTCACGTTCCAATCGACCCAGAGGAATTGCTGAACTAATGCAAAGAGTGTCCGGCATCAACGAACTCACCGCCGCGGTCGAAGCCGCTAAAAAAGATGGCCTAGAGGTTGCGTTTGTACCAACCATGGGCGCACTGCATGAGGGGCACCTCTCACTAATTAAAGAAGCACGCCGGCACGCATCTTTTGTTGTGGTTTCAATTTTTGTGAACCCATTGCAATTTGGTGCAGGTGAAGATTTTGAAAAGTATCCGCGGGCAATTGAAGAAGATGCTGAAAAACTCGACGGCATCGGGGTATCGGTGTTGTTCACCCCAACCGTGAATGACCTGTACCGCGGAAATTTGAATGTCAGCGAAAGCGCCGGCCACATCGGCGAACTTTACGAGGGCGCCGCCCGTCCAGATCACTTTGACGGAATGCTCACCGTGGTGGCACGACTCTTTGAAGCGGTGAAGCCCAATTACGCGGTGTTTGGTGCTAAAGACGCGCAACAGGTTTACCTGGTCAAGCGGATGGCCGCACAAAAAT